>Ga0209589_1001606_pt1 | contig 37723 bp, 21 predicted proteins | sample CowpeawhiteBW_FD_187525 | JGI IMG/M metagenome (GOLD analysis project Ga0209589, IMG submission 187525) | Root nodule microbial communities of legume samples collected from California USA - Cow pea white BW (SPAdes) (version 2) | ecosystem: Host-associated > Plants > Roots > Nodule | place: USA...
TGGGCAGTCTGCTTTTACATGACCAGTTTCTCCACATCCATAGCATTTAAAGTTTGAGGAGCTTCCTTGATTCTCCTTCTTATTACTCTTGAATTGATTTCTTCCTTTGGACTTCATGAACTTTGTAAACTTCTTTATCATGAGACTGAGATTCTCATAATCATCAGAATCTTCTTCCTTTTTTTGCTTCTTGCCTTTGACAACCTCAGTTTTGAATGCAATATTCTTCTTTCTTCCTTGATCTTCTTCATCATTCAATATTCCCAGTTCAAGCTCGTGCTCTCTCAGTTTTCCAAACAAAGCCGCCATGGTCATTGTTGCAAGATTATGTGACTCCGTGATAGCTGTCACCTTTGGCTGCCAAGTCCTATTCAAAGATTTAAGAATTTTTATGTTAAGTTCATCAGTATCAAAGGTTTTACCTAGCCCATTGAGATGGTTGACAATGTGTGTGAACCACTTCTGCACATCGTAGATGGTTTCTCCCTGCTGCATTCGAAACATCTCATATTCTTGTATCAAGGAGTTCTTTCTAGCCCGTTTGACATCGTCAGTTCCTTCATGAGTCACTCGAAGGATTTCCCACATCTCGCGTGCACTGGTGCAGACAGAAATTCTGTAGAACTCATCAAGAGTTAGAGCAGATGATATAATGTTTCTGGCTTTAACATCATATTGAGCTCGCTTGTTTTCATCAGCAGTCCATTGAGCAAAAGGCTTTGGTTCCTGCACTTCATTAACAACGTTAACAGTCACAAATGGTCCATTCAAAACAGCATCCCAAATACCCCTATCAATTGATTCTAAAAATATTTGCATTCTAACTTTTCAGAAAGAATAATTTTCACCCGTGAAAAGTGGAGGTCTATTGATAGACGCACCTTCAGCAAAAGTTTGGTTTGACCCTACCATTTTCGAAGAATTTGAATAACTATCAAAGCAAGCTCTGATACCAATTGTTGGTATCGCGCAGCGGAATGACTAAACAATGGTCAAAAACCAAGAGGGGGGGTGAATTGGATTTCTAAAAATCTTGACAAGTTTTAAAATTTTTCTCAAAATTTAATTAATTAACTTAAAATAATAGTTACTTTAAATGCAAGTGCAGATAAATAAGAAGAGTTTAAGGGAAAAAGATGCACACTGATATTTATACTGGTTCGGATCAAAAGACCCTACGTCCAGTTGTTAATCTCTTAAACAAAGAGATTAACTCAATCACTATAATAATCAGATTACAACAGATTATATAAGAGTAAAGATTAGAAAACACCTATCTTAAACAACCATAAGAGATGAACAAAACTCCCCCTGAATCTCACAGAGGATGACCAGCTTTCCTAGCAACAGCACAACACTCAATCTTCTAAGAACTCACTTAGAAAAAGTTATCACTCACTCACACTAGGTTTTTCAAAGCTTTATTAAGAATCTCATAGAGCAACACTTTGCAGTCACAGCCAAAGAACTTTGAATCTTAAAAGGTGATTTCGAAGTTGAACTACAGTTCCTTAAATAGGGTTTTCAAAAATTAGGTTAAAAACTGGATCGTTATGTTCCAACTGTCAAGGATAATCGATTATCACTAAGGATAATCGATTATTCTAGTAGGTTTCCTGAAAAATAAATTTTGAACAGGATAATCGATTATTTCAGGAGATAATCGATTATTCCAGTAGGTTTTCGAAAAATACAAGTTCTGCACAAATAATCGATTATCAATATCACTGTAGTTTTTCTAAAAATAAGAAACCTTCTAGAGAGACGAATGCAATGTTGCTGATTCTAAGTTTAATTAAATTATTCTACAATACACTTATTTTATTTTACAAGATAACATTTGCATAATTAAACACTTTGTCTTCATTAGTGCTTGATCATCATTCAAAATCACTAGACTTCCTTATTTTTGCCAACACAAACCACTACGATCTCCCTCCTGGGCATCAGGCAAGAACAAGGTGAACCACTCAGAGCATTCATCGATCGTTTCAGCAAAGCAGCCCTTCGTACCCCGCACCTCAACCAGGAAATGATCCTCTAATGTATGAAACTCACCCTACAATCCGACCCCTTCGCCAACAATGTCTACCTCCACCCACCTGCCTTTATGCACGAGCTCAAGTTGCGTGTGGCTGACTATGTTCGCATGGAGGAAATGCAGACCCTCCACACCAAATTCTGCAATGACTATGCCACCACCTCCGCTAACCCAACCCCACAACCCCATCGCCCCGACACCCGCCTACGCGAGCCCCGCCAACCCCGTTTTACCATATATGCTCCCCTTACTGTAGCTCGATCCCGCCTCCTTAATGAGGCCCTACAAGCTGACCTCATTCTGCCACCATGTAAGACAACCATTCCCCCTAATGCGGATATGACCAAGTATTGTCGCTACCACCGCAACCATGGCCACACTACAGAAGACTGCAAAGCACTCTAAGATAAAATAGAAGAACTGGTCCGTGCTGGTCACTTTCATCGCTTCATCCGTAGAGATGATCATCCCTCTTGATCCCGTCACCCCCCTCGATCTGACCACAGACGCCCCCTACACGACTCTCGCCACGAAAGACGCCCCGCCCAACCCGCTAACCAGGATCCCCAACCAGCTCGCACCGACATCACCCCTGCCGAACCTCCCCTACGTGGCACTATCAACACCATCTTTGGTGGCTTCGCTAGTGGAGGATCCACCTCTTCTACCAGAAAGAAACACCTCTGCCATATTCAATCCATCAACCACATTACCCACTCCCATCACAAATGTCGCATGCCTCCCATCATCTTCACAGACGACAATTTTCATGGCCTCGACCACCAACAAGACGACCCCATGGTCATCACTGTTGAAATCAAAAACTACACCGTTAAGAAAGTCCTTATTGACCAAGGCAGCTCTATCGACATCCTCTACTGGGCAACCTATCAAAAGCTCCAGCTCTCGGACACTGCCATGGTTCCATATGACGAACCCATCTATGGCTTCTCTGGCGAACAAGTATCCACCCGCAGCTACATTGACCTTCACATTATGTTTCGCGATGGAACCCAAACCAAAACCATTCCCATCCACTTCCTTATCGTTGACGCGCGCACATTCTACAATGTCCTCCTTGGCCGCCCTTCGCTCAACACCCTCGGTGCTGTCGTCTCCACCCCTCATCTGGCCATGAAGTTCCCTTCCCCTTCAGGCGACATCCTCACCGTCCATTACGACCAGCGACTGGCACGCAAATGCTACATGGCCAGCCTACGCCCACAACTCCCAATCCAGCAAACCAACCACATTGAGCGACCACCTGGCTCCGGCATCGCTCTATCAGGTGAAGATCTAGACCCCAGAGTGGGCCGAGATGTTCGTCTCGAACCTGTTGAAGAAACCTCCCCTCTAGAACTTCCAAATGGCCACTCCATCAACTTAGGCACCAGTTTGAACTTTGATGAGCGTGTCAGCATCACACTTATCCTTGTTAGGAACACAGACCTTTTCGCTTGGTCAGTCGCTGACTTACCTGGGGTAGACCCTCTAGTAGCATCCCACAAGCTATACATCTACAAAGAAGCCTGCTACATCTCCCAGAAAAAACATAAACTCGGCGAAGAACGACGCCTAACAGCTAAGGCCGAGGCCGATAAGTTACTGAGTGCAGGATTCATCAAAGAAGCTCAATACACCACTTGGCTTTCTAATGTAGTTATGGTGAAGAAAGCCAATGGCAAATGGCGGATGTGCGTCGACTACACAGATATAAACAAGGCTTGTCCTAGAGATGCCTACCCCTTACCCAATATCGACCGACTCGTTGATGGCGCATCAGGGAATAAGGTACTTAACTTCTTGGATGCATATTCCGGATACAACCAAATCCCTATGGCCGCTTCTGACATGAATAAGACCGCCTTCATCATGGATGACGCCAACTACTTTTACAGAGTTATGCCCTTTGACCTTAAGAACGCTGGAGCAACCTACCAGCGCCTGATGGACAAAGTTTTCAGTCATCTAATGGGACAATGTGTCGAAGTATACGTTGACGACATGGTTGTCAAGTCTCCAAGCCATTACCAACAAGCCCAGGACCTCTCGGCGGTCTTGTCCGCATTACGCCAGTACAACCTTCGCCTCAACCCCGACAAGTGTGTATTCGACGTCGATCACGGTAAATTTCTCGGATTCATGTTAACCCAGCGTGGTATAGAGGCCAATCCTGAGAAGTGCAAGGCAATTATCGAGATGCGTAGCCCCACCACCATCAAAGAGGTCCAACGCCTCATAGGTCGCCTCACAGCCATTTCTCGCTTCCTTGCCAAATTAGCTGAACAAACCCAACCTATAGTACAACTCTTCAAAAAATCCGCCCGGTTCACGTGGACTGACGATTGTGAACAAATTTTTCAAAAACTAAAAACCACCCTCATCCCACCACCTATCCTCCACAAGCCGGACACTCGCCAACCCCTTCTAGTTTACATCACAGCCACTGAGCACACTGTCAGCGTCGCGCTTGTCCAGGATATAGAAGGCACACAACATTTTGTCTACTTCGTTAGCAGAACACTACAGGACCCTGAAACTAGATATCAAATGGTGGAGAAGTTGGCCCTGTCCTTGGTCCACGCAGCTCGCCGCCTACGCCCATACTTCCAAAACCACACCATCACCGTCAAAATCGACTACCCAATCCAAAAAATATTGCAAAAACCAGACCTAGCAGGACAAATGTCATCCTGGGCCATCGAGCTATCAAAATTGAACATTCTTTACAACTCCTCAAAAAATCCGCCTAGTTCACGTGGACTGACGACTATGAACAAATTTTTCAAAAACTAAAAACCACCCTCACCTCACCACCTATCCTCCACAAGCCGGACACTCGCCAACCCCTTCTAGTTTACATCACAGCCACTGACCACACTGTCAGCGCCGCACTTGACCAAGATATAGAAGGCACACAACATTTTGTCTACTTCGTTAGCAGAACACTACAGGACCTTGAAACTAGATATCAAATGGTGGAGAAGTTGGCCCTGTCCTTGGTTCACGCAGCTCGTCGAATATGCCCATACTTCCAAAATCACAGCATCACCGTCAAAACCAACTACCCAATCCAAAAAATATTGCAAAAACCAGACCTAGCAGGACGAATGTCATCCTGGGCCGTCGAGTTGTCGGAATTCAACATTCGCTACGAACCCCATGGCCCCATTAAAGCAATGCCTACTAGATTTTGTTAATGACCTCCAGCAAACACCCATAGAGGACCAGTGGACGCTTCATGTAGATGGTTCCTTGAATCCGAAAGGTGTCGGTGTTAGCATCGTGTTAGAAGGGCCCAACGATATCCTCATTGAAAAATCCCTCCACTTCGCCTTCAAAACATCCAACAATCAAGCTGAGTACGAAGCCATACTCGCCGGCCTTTCCCTTGACTGCGAAGTTGGCGTCAAAATCCTAACATGCAAAACCGACTCCAAGCTTACTGTGGGCCACCTAAATGACGAATTCCAAATTAAGGACCCCATCCTCTTGCAATATTACCATCTGATCCGCGCGGTCATCCAATCCGCTTTTAAGCAAGTCCGTATAGAACACATTCCCAAGACCGACAACATCAGAGCCAACATCATATCTAAATTAGCCAGCACCAAATTAAAAAGTCGTCACCGATCCCTATTACAGCAAACATTATCCACACCTTCTATCACAAATACTTGCCACAACCTAACCCACTCCCCAACCGACAATACCACCCCTCCCCAAACCCACAACTGGACCACCCCCTTATATCCAATATCTCCAAACCGGCAACCCCCCATAAGATGCTGACAAAACTTGGTTGGTTAAGGCCGCCAGGTATACCATGATAGGCGATGATCTCTACAAATATGGGTACGACCAACCGCTTCTCAAATGTGTCACTGTAGAACAAGCGCAGTATATCATTAAAAAGTTACATGAAGGCATTTGCGGCTACCATTCCGGCGCACGTACTATGGCCACTAGAATCCTTCGAGCTGGCTACTTCTGGCCGACTATAGAAGTAGACTACCAGGACTCCGTCAGAAAGTGCAAACCATGCCAAAAACATGACAACCTCATCCACCAGAAACAAGAACAACTCCATTCCATACTATCCCCATGGCCCTTTGCTAATGGGGAATGGATATCCTCGGCCCCTTCTCCCCCGACAAGGGGCAGGTGAAATTCCCGATAGTAGCTGTTGATTATTTCACCAAATGGATAGAAGCCAAACCACTGACCACTATCATAGCCCAGCAAGTCCAGCAGTTTGTATGGAAAGATATTATATGCAGATATGGTGTTCCACATACCATCATCACCAATAATGGCTGACAATTTATAGATAAGGATCTAGCTAAGTTCTATACCGGTCTGGGCATCAAACACATAACAAGTTCCGTAGAGCACCCACAAACAAATGGACAAGCAGAGGCGGCCAACAAAGTGATCCTAGTAGAACTCCGCAAAAGATTAGATAGTGCCAAAGGCCGATGGCCTGAAGAACTGGTAGAAGTGCTATGGGCTTACCGGTGCACCCCTTAGTCATCGACAAACGAATTCCCATTCAGCTTAGTTTACGGTGCAGACGCCATGATACCAGTCGAAATTGGCGAACCATCCCTGCGCCGAGAACTATACGACCCAACCCATAACCATCAAAACATGGCCACTCATCTAGACCTCCTATCCGAACTCAGAGAAAAAGCCCAGATACGCAACTTAGCCGCCAAACAAAGAGCTGCCAGAAAGTATAACGCAAACCTATGTCCACGATCATTCGTAAGCGGAGACTTAGTATGGAGAATGGCCAGCAGTGCAAGAAAGAAGGATGACAAGTTCTCCGCCAATTGGGACGACCCATACCGCATACATGAAGACGCAGGAGGAGGAGCATATCGCTTGGAGCATTTATTTGGGGAAGAAATACCCTGTACGTGGAATGTGTCCCACCTTAAGTTTTACTTTAGTTAAACATGTATTGTATCTCCTAAAAACCCTTGTAACCCTAGGTGTACTCTTTTTCCTCACCTGGTCTTTTTTCCCTAAGGAGGGTTTTGGTCAAGGAGGTTTTAACGAGGCACCCCAAATTCAATGAATAATACAAAGGGTTCCCAACTTTACAACTACTCTTTATTTAACTTCTCATACTTCGTTTAAGTTCCCCACCCTTATCACAAGTAAGCGGCCTGGGTCGAACACCCTTAACTCGTTGGTTACTTCGTTTAAGTTCCTCACCCTTACCACAAGTAAGCAGCCTGGGTCGAACACCCTTAAACTCGTGGTTAATTTGTTTAAGTTCCCCACCCTTACCACAAGTAAACGATCTGGGTCGAACACCCTTAACTCGTTGGTTACTTCGTTTAAGTTCCCCACCCTTACCACAAGTAAGCGGCCTGGGTCGAACACCCTTAAACTCGTGGTTAATTCGTTTAAGTTCCCCACCCTTACCACAAGTAAGTGGCTTGGGTCGAACACCCTTAACTCGTTGGTTACTTCGTTTAAGTTCCCCACCCTTACCACAAGTAAGCGGCCTAGGTCAAACACCTTTAAACTCGTGGTTAATTCGTTTAAGTTCCCCACCCTTACCACAAGTAAGTGGCCTAGGTCGAACACCTTTAACTCGTGGTTAATTCGTTTAAGTTCCCCACCCTTACCACAAGTAAGTGGCCTGGGTCGAACATCTTTAACATACAATCGATTTCGCCAAATATAACATACACCACAAATCATCAAACACCCAACATACACAATAGCATACAAAGCATTAATCACAATAAGCATAAACACAAAAGAAATGTACCAAGCGTAACGAACATAATGTACTATTTATTACAGACATAGGCTCAATAATACTTTCAAATCATCAAAAAATCAAGTCCTATTCTGCTGAATCATGGGCCACCTCCACGGCATCATCTGCCTCCTTCTCTTCTTCGGCTACCTCCTTCTCCGCTTCCTCATCCGGACTGCTCTCATCCTCATTGATAAGCTTCCCATCAACAACATCCTTGTTCACATCAAATTTTGAATCAGTGGCGTCAACATCTTGGTGAAAAAAGGCTGCTTACCGCAATCCCTTCTGAAAGTTGTTGATATGCTCTTGGATGATGTAACCCTTCAAGTCATCAAGTTCACCAACAACACCATCATATTTTTCTTTCAGCTCATCAAAGTCCGCCTCCAAATCTTCTATCTTCTTGTTCAGCTTTCCCTCCGAGTCCAAACAGCGGACCTTCCATGTTCCCAGCCTTTTTCTTACCTCCTCCCAACCCTCCCTTTCCTTCTTCCAAGCGGCTCTCTTCTCCTCAAACTTGTCGACCTTTCCCTATAATTCCTCCACTTTTTCCCTACCTTCCTCCTTTACTTCCCGTCGATACAGATACCCAACACGACGGCTCAATATCAACGCCTTACTTCCAAACTCGACCATCGTCCTCACAATATGATTCGCCTCCATACCGTCAATGGAGTTGATGATGGTATCTGGGAGGTTGATCGCAATATCTTTTCTAACAGATATCTCCGGCAACTCAATCAAGCCGGACTCCGGTCCCTTCGCCTCGCTGGCCGATCCCGCCCCACTAACCGACCCCGCCTCGAGTAATGCCGCCCTCACCTTTTGACATCCTTCCCCTTGCCGGGTCGAGGCGGCAACTCGGCCTTCCTCTTGGTCCCGTCGTGTACGTGTACCTCAACCAACGATTCTTGCAGGTTGGGAACATCAGTCTTCCTGGCTGCCTTGGCCTTAGCAGCCATTTCTTTCCTCAATGTCTGGAAGAGCGCCAAATTCTTCTTTCCCGATTGCACCATGTGCCCTACAATAACATATCAAACCCTGGTTAAGACAACTCAGAATCATTAACACAGTTTAAGTAATAAACAGATACCTTCAATATCAATAATCGAGTGCACCGAATTATAAACTCTAACTAGACCCTTAGTGGGCAACTTATCAGTAAACTTCATCAAGGTCTCCATCACTCTAACGCGGAAGGCTTGCATATAAGCCTAATTGTTTGGGTGCAGCTGTGTAGGTGCAACGTTCAGCGCACGCAACACATCCATGATGAAGTCGTCCAACGGTAACCGCAAATGTAGCTGAGAGAAGTGGCACATGTACATATAGAAGAACTTTTCGGTTGCCCCCTCTTGCCCGTGGCATACACGGTCGATGGCGCTCACCCGTTCCAAGGACACAATACCCCCGCTTACACCTTTTGCGATAACAGGTGTACAATTTAGCCAGGAGTTCACGAGACTACCGAAATAAGGACGACTGATTACGAATGTCGGCAGCCACCCACCCGTAGCCGCCCTTGGCCGGCCAATTACTCTCCACTAACTCCTCCGGAGGATCTTCTCGAACCTCAGTCACCGTCTCCATAGGGATTCTGCCTACCATACCCCCAAAACTAGTGCTCTCCTCTTCAACATGTCTACCTCTACTCCTCCCAGACTCTATACTCTCACTACTAGACGTAGACAACGTCACGCTATCACTACTAGACATGCCTTTTCTTTTTTCTGGAAAGATGATGGCTGGAATTAGGAACAAGTCGGACAGGAAAATGCACACAAGATCTCTGACTGAAAATTCTCGCAAATGAACCAATCGACACAATTTATAGGCCAGAATCCCAAACGATAAAACCCCTTCCCGCTAAAATAACAACCCATACCAATCGACACAATCATTCCAAAAGACATGAGTGTTAAAAATGACGGCGCAAAAACCCTTTTGATTTGACCCCTGGCATCCGTTCACCTGCCATCAACCCTTTCTCGCCTTTAGCCTTAACATTGTTCATCACACTTAAAGGCTGGGGGACTGGTGTACCACACCTAGCCGGTCCCACTAGCATATTAACACATATCACCCTTGACCGACACCTATGTCAGCCAAGGCTAGGGGACTGGTGTACCACACCAAGCCAACTCAACAAAATAATAATAAAACGACCACCATACTTATACACCAAAACATTCAAGTAACCGACCTAGGCTGGGCTGACCTAAACCTAGCCGGCCTGAACCGATAACATAAACATCCAGAGGAATAACCTGCCTAAGACAGCGTATGAACAACACAAACCGTCAAGGGAAGTAGTCGGTTTAGGCCGGCTACCTTAGTACACTTAGCAAAACCCCCCTTATATTCAATAAGTCCACAGTAATCAATCTAAGGGCATCGGTTAGGGCCAAGCCCACTTACAGCCCAAACTAGGGCCCAAGCTAAGGCCCGGCCCATGGCATAACCAGACATAATTAATACTCTATAAATACACGTGGACCCCAATAATTAAAGGTACGCATTCATTACTCCATTAATCACCTGATTTGACTTTTTGAGAGCTTTAGTTGACTTGAGCTTTGGAGTCCCTTCTGCAGGTAACCCCTCTTGGGTCTAAGCAGACATGTACCAACTGGGAAGAGGCCAACTGAGAAGATAGCGGACTGCATAGGTAGGTGATGCTCGTGCCTAACTTATCTTGTTTGTTCTTTGCAGGAACAATTTCAATTTGCTTCTTCAATAACAGATCCAGTTCCATTTTAGTTCTTCAATAACAGATCTGATTCCAAATATAACAGATCTGGTTCCTGCACTCTGTTGTTGTGTTATCTTCTTCATTATGACTCTTCTCAACGTCGAATAAGGGTATAATAGTAAAATATTTAAAATCACTCTCAAATGTCATGTAAGAAGTTGGATGCAAAATGGACAACAATTTCACAAATGACTGCCTTCCCTCGCTTCCAATTCAACGGAAAAGAACAAGAAAATATTTACTAATAAAATGTTTACATAGGAAATAATTTATTTCCATTTTGTCTTTTGTTTTAATAGTAGTATTTGAAGTATTAAATTTTTGTTGATATGAACATATTTTAAAATTTGATTCTGTTTGTTAATAATATAGGTAATGATTTTTAAGAAATTTCTTTTATTTTCTTCAAATTTTATACAATTATATATTATTTATATATTCTTAACTTTTACATTTTTCGATATTTATTAATAATACATTTTTATTTAATTTTATTAATAAAATTAAAAGTAAAAATATTTATATTTATCTGTTAAAAAAATCAGTAAATATTTAAAAACTAAATGATCTAAAAATTTTAAAATAAATAATATTTTCCCATAAATAAAAAAACATAAAAAATTTTAAATACTATAATTAATTAACAACATTTTTTTAACTATTTGGTTAAATAATTAACAAATATTTGAAAACAAAAAATTTTGGACAAATTACGGTGATAAAAAATTATAAAAAAAAACATAATTTTATTGGAAAATTTATTAACAAAATTGTTTAAGATTAAAAGATAAATTTATGTAAAAATTAAGAAAAAACATATAAGTATAGTTTTTGATACATTAAACATGATTAAAATAAACTTTAAATTAAATTTAAACAATACATTTATGTAGTAAATTATGTCTTAAAATGGCAATGTCCTAATATATACATATTAGAAAAAATAAATTTTATTTTGTGTAGGAATCAATTGTGTTTTCATTTGTCCAACTACAACAAAAGCAATTGAAGCTATTGGTTTCCAACATGCAAATTGCAGAAAATATTAAATAATCAAAGGATAATTTTGTAAATATGCATGTGATCCCCTCTAATCTTCTTAGATACAACTTGATTGTATTTTCAACATATCCCGCTGATCATCACCAATCATCACCTCTTACCACCTTCAAACGAATGCAAAAATAACCCTTGAATTGTCGTTCATGCTTCTTTATAAACAATACTTCCACTCATAAGAACAGGACCTAAAATTTGTACCATTGGTCACTAATTCCATCTTCCAAGTGATAAATAAATAGAAATCCAAAATATAATAATATTTCAGGCCACACAGATTTTAGAATTAAAAGGAAAAAAAAAGAGAAATAATCTAGATTCTAATATTACTTGCAAAAATAAAAATTTAGCACAATACACCCAACATTATGAATTTGCCTAAAAGTAAGTACAAAAGGATTGCTAATTGTATATCTCACTAAGACAAAACGACTAGCATCACGCATATCTTACCAACAAGACAAAATGTACATAGACTTTGAGCCATAGGTATAAATATAAAATGAGAATAAACTCAATAATAACTTAAATCATAATAGAGGTTTTGAATAAACTCAATAATCCCAAAAAAGACCATTAGAATCTTATTATAGCACCCTTCAAATAAATGCACACAATATCTCATATACATCCCCTCCCTCCCCAAAACAACATAAAAACGGACTCAATAAATGGATACAAGAAGTCAAAGAACTTCCAATACCACACTAAATACCAGAGAGTTTATGAATCAGAATATTCTGAATCGACTACATTTCATAGTGTAGCACAATACATACATATATCAATAGTTGTAATAGATCAAATAATAAGACTATAATGATTAAGCTATTAACATAACTTTCTGGATAAAAAAATTACTAAGTAAACAAAAATCAACTTAATATGGCAAAGAAGTCCTAAAATTTCCGGTCCAATCATTGTATCTAATTCTCTAAACTTATCCACTTACTATCATTCTAATTCCTAAATATATGTTAATATATCATTTAAGTCACACTTTTAATTTATATTTTGGTCTAATATGATTAACAAATTGAACTTTCCCAAACTTGTTTAGAATTTCCTGAGCTTCAGGGCTAAAGTGACTAGACTATGCATTTTTAGAAACTAAAATGGTGACTTACTACAAACTGAGCATCTCAATTGAACTAACTTAAACAATAAACACTTAGTATATGCCATTCACATTTTGAGAAATTAAAAACCACAACTAAAAATTTCGATTAATGAAAAAATCAATAAACTGATAAAGTAGGGTGAGAGTTTGAAAGAAATAGAGAAATAAAGTAGGGAGGGAGGGGTTGAGACCTTGGCGTCACGGTAATTGATGATGAATTTTCCAGTTCCTTCCTGGAGAACGACATGAGTAATAACGCTCTTATGACGATCGATTTCTATGATTATGTGCACAAAAAATCCACCAAGAACCCTCGATTTGATGAACTTCTTGAGGTCTTCAATTTTCGATTCGGCAGCGCGGTGGCAGAGTTGACGAGGAAAGGGGCTTTAGGGATGTGTATGTGTGTGTGAGAGAGAGAGAGAGAGAGAGAGAGAGAGAGAGAAAGAGAGAGAGAGAGAGAGAGAGAGAGAGAGAGAGAGAGTGACGAAGGAGAAAGTGTTGGGTCTTTGAGAAAAGTGAAAAGAAAGAGTGAAGAGAGGAAAGGGGTATCGGTAGACCGCTGCTTACTTTTTTATTTATTTAGGAGTAAAAGTTTATTTAGAAAAGGTTAACTTCTTGTAAATTTTTCATATATAATTATTAATATATTTTAATAATTTATAATAATTTTTTTTCAAAATATAACTTAATATAATTTATAATGACATTTATTTAAAAAATCGTTACTATAATTTATCAAATTGATCTATAATAACATTTTCAACAATTATGATAAAGAAAATGTCACTAAAAGTAAAAACATATAATTTATCAAATTGATGTATAATAACATTTTCAATGATTATGATAATGAAAATTTTACTAAAAGTAAAAACAAAAATAATGTAATGATTTATGGTAATATTTTAAATTTTAAAAAATGTTACAATATTGACATCCTTAACTCTTATAAAGAATCTATATTGAATCCTTAGCTCCATCATGTAATTCATTAAATGTACTTAATAATTGATCATAATGAAACCAACTTCAAAGTGGTAAATCACATACAATGTTTTTTCTTTAGCCACGTTCAATCATGAGTCACAATTTTTCTTCCTCACTTGTATCACTTAAATTGTTATAAGAACTTGAATCATTATCTTTCTATATTATGTATGCTTTCTTATTATTTCGGTTATTTATGCTCAAGTTGTTGTTTTAAGATTATTACAGTATAATCAAATTTGAAATTACCTTTAGGTTGTTAAGATATGCTCAAACTTTTCAACTAATTTCTATCAATTATTTTCAAGGGTCAACGAATGATTCACAATGTGTGTAAACATCTTTTGAGTATTATATATGTTTTCACCTTAAAGCATTCTAAATGTTTATTATTCTTAAACAAGAGTGCTCTTATTTACACATTTAACTTCTTTAGTACCTTAATATGTAGATTTTTGTGTACAAACTCTTTTAAGGATACATTATTCAATGGTTGTAGACATCATCATCTAATGGTTGTAAACATGTTATAATGGTAGGGACATTTATTGACACAAAATTATATCTTTTGGTGAACAATTGGTTTTGTAGATTCAATATGTCAAAGTTAGTTAGTTTTGTACTATAATTTAATTGGTTATTGCCTTGTGCTTAATATTGAGTGATGCTTTAAAAAAAGTAACTTAATTATTATATTGCTTAATGCATGAGATGATTATTTTGTTTATATGCTTTTATTTCGTCTTTATTCTTTGTTTTCAATATGTGAGAGTCATTTCACTTGTTTCTGAGACATAATTTGGTACTTAGTCCATGACAAGTTATATCATGTTATAATTGACAAGTTTCTGAGCCAATTTTAATATCTTCCCACATTAGTCATAAGTTATAGAAAAAAATATTCACATCAACTTCCAATATTGAAAAGTTCAATAAGAAGAACAAATTCAACCTATGAAGAATTGAGATTAGGGTTTTGTTCAAGGAGCAAGGTATGTGAGCATTGCTTTATGGAAGTATGTCACATATAAAGAGACATATTTTGTAGTAATAATAAGAAGAAAAACTCATTTGATGATCCTTTTATTGTTGTTATATGAAGTGTTTAATGATATTGCCAATGAGAATATTTCAACAATATTGTGACTAAAGTTGGAGAAATCATTCATGATGCAAATCATTTATCATAAGTTATTCTTGAATAAATACTCTTTGAAATGTGTATGAAGAATGGTACGTCCTTAAAAGCTCATCTTACTTTTAGTTTTTGGTTAAAATACCTTTTTGGCCCCAATTTTCGTCAACTTTTTTCAAATAAGTTATAATTTTGGTTGTGTTCAAATAGGTCCCAATTTTCGTCAATTTTGTTCAATTGGGTCCTTTTTTGCTAACATCGTTTAAATCATTAACGGTCATGAACAGTGATTACCACGTGTCACTTCGTGATTTTTTTGATTTTTTGATTTTTTTAAAATTTTTTAATTTTTTTTAAATGTACACGTGTCAACCTAGTAGCGTGTCACGTGTCACTTCGTGTTTTTTTTTGTTTTTTTTTAAATGCCCACGTGTCAACCCAATAGTGTGTCACGTGTCAAAGTCAATGTTCTATATTCAATTTGGTCCCTATATTTGTTATTTTTGTTCAATTTAGTCCTAATTTTTGTTAACATTAACCAATTTAGTCCTTATTGAAGATGTGACCAAATTTAATTTTTATATATAAGTTATAATTATGTGAATTTTAATATATTATATAAAAATATTTAATAAAAAATGTGTATTTTAATATAAAAATTAAATTTGGTTTCAATTTTGGAGAGGGACCAAATTGATTAATGTTAACAAAATTTGGGACTAAATTGAACAAAAATAACAAATATAGGGACCAAATTGAATATAGAATATTGAATTTGACACGTGGACATTTAAAAAATAAATAAAATAATAATAATAAAAAACCACAAAGTAACACGTGGCATGCTACTGGGTTGACACGTGTACATTTAAAAACAAATTAAGAAAATAAAAAATCAAAAAAACCACGAAGTGACACATGACAACCACTGTTCATGGCCGTTAATGATTTAAACGATGTTAGCAAAAAAAGACCCAATTGAACAAAATTGACGAAAATTGGGACCTATTTGAACATAAAACTAAAATTAGGACTTATTTGAAAAAATTTGACGAAAATTAGGATAAAAAAGTATTTTAACCTAGTTTTTTTGTTACATAATTATATTTCAAAATAAATTTTACTTAATAATTTATTTATCTTTACTTAGAAATTCATGTATTTACTTTATAAGAATCATATATTATAAAATAAACTTAAAAACTTTTGTTAAGTTGAAGAAACTGGATATCACATCAAATTTCTCCAATTATGATATTCAAAATTTATTTTAAGTCAATAAACTCATTAAGTAATCACAACTTAATATATTCAAACAATTGACTCAAAGGAAAAAAAAGAGAGAGTTTAAAATAGATTAACTTAATTATAACAATAAAATGAAAACTTGAAAATTGATTATTAACTTTGGGAAATGATATATAAAAATTCATCATGTAATCTTGCTTCTATTTCTCTAGAGGATAACTACACTTCAAAAAGTGTTATTGCTTGTTAGTGGTTACTAGTACATTGCATGAACTTTGAATTGTATGCAAAATTGTTTTTCAAGAATATATTTTGAAATTTAAAGGGTTAAATATGATTTTAGACTCTAAGTTCCGACATGAAATTGAAAATTATTCTTTTCCAAAATTTTATATATTTTCGTCTTTAAACTTTAAAAATGAATGGATATAGTCTTCTTAACTAGACTTAGCTAATTTTTTTTATGTGTCAAACGTGTATTAGGATGATGTTTGAGTTGTTTATACAATTTTGTTACGTTTCAGTTCAAATATCAGTTTGTAACATCATTTAACAAGTCCAAATTAATGTCATTAAGTTAAAAAAATTATTTCCATTCATTTTAAAAGTTTGAGAATCAAAATGTATTAAAATTTGAGACGTAAACAAATTTAATTTCTGCATCCAAGTTTAGAGATAAAAATCATATTTAACCCAAATCTAAATAATAACACTTTAATCAATTTAAGAATAATAAAATTAATTATTTTCTCAAATCTTAAAAAAATTGTAGATAAAAAAATTGATTGTTTTAGTTTATAATTAACTATCACAAGTATAAAATAAACTAAATAAAATATTGATTATTTGAAAGTTTTTAAAATACTACTTATACATATAATTAACTGTCACTTAAAATAATTAGTTAATTTATTCCCGATAAGACTCAAGATTTATTCAAGAACAAAAACATTATAATCAATTGTTTTATAACAATATATGAACTACTTTTTTAATAATTTTTTTCTCAAGTAAAATAAAAACATAACTTTTGACATTACATTGTGAAGATAATAAAGTTATTTTTATCCTTAATATCTCTTATAAAATATGTGCATATATTAAGTTACATGTATATGTAAATATAGTTATATAGTTATTATTTATTGTAAAAGACATTTATATTATACATATACATATTTAGTACATGACTGTCATAACTATTTTTATGATTACCCACTTCAAAATATCATAATAATATAAAAGAATTATAAACTAAATACTAAATGGGATTATTTCAATAATTATATTATCAGTATAGACTAGTTATCAAAATTTTCACTAGCTTTTAGTATTAACTAGTACTAATATACAAATAAATATCACGTGTTCGATTTCAATCTATTTATATATACGATAATTAAACAATTTATTTATCTATGCATGATCGACTTAAAATATATTTATATTTATATTTTTGTTTTTCTCTTTCAAAATAACATCATTTGAGATGTCTTGTTTGTGGATTACACAAGTTCTGTTCTTAAAATCTAAAATTTTTTGTCATTCAATTCTATTCTGTTAACTATACTCTCTCCACCCTCTCTTTTCTTGCATTTATTTTCTTCACCTAAAATCGACAACGCAACAATCCAAACACGTTGTTCGGAAATTTCTACAACTAAAATACGCGATACAAAACAATGTAATATTCCAATGTCGTCAAGAGGTTGCTGTGAAAAATGTGTTTTAGTTTGAAGAAAAACCTAATTAATGCCTGAAACATGTAGAAAATGAAATTAAAAGGAAAATGATAATTAATTTCGTAAGTGAAGGGACACGTCCTCGAAAGCCACGTCATCTGGAACACCGAATTTCTTTTCAGTCTGGTAGGTAATGAGACTTTTCAATTATCCGGTGAAGGGAAGGGAAGAGAAGAGGAAGTGAGTGTTGCTTGCTTAGTATCCAAGACAAGAACACAATAATAATTCGTGAAGTCATTTCAATTATATGTAGTTCCGTCATATTTTATCTCCCGATTTTTTTGATATTATTGTTATTACTGGCGTTACAATCTGAAAGTGTGAAGAGCGAAGAAGATGGCGGAAGAAAAAGAATCAACGTCAATTCCTCTCAGTCAAGGGGATAATGCATCTCGTGACGATCCCGAAGACCCAGCCAAGTCTCCACCAAGCTCCCCCAACTCCTCCACTCGCAGGGTTCATTTCTTTCTTTTTATATTTTCCTATATCGTTTTATACCTTTATATTAGGCTAGGTTGTTGGATCTTGCTTCTCGTTGGCATTTTTTTTTTCTTTTAAATTTATTTGGTGGATTTCAACGGACGAGTCAACTGAGAGCCTCGTCTCTTGAATTCGGAAAGAAACCTATTTTTACGGATGGTAGAGAATAATTCGAATGATTTACAGAAAGACGTTTAAGCCCATAATCTTTGGTATTGTGATCAATCTCGTTAGCAACACGAGGGATCTGTTTTTGCAGCATTTGACTAGCAATGGATTTTGTTTAAGATGGGTTTTATGTGTAAGAATAAGCCCGTGGCTTAGTGTGAAGAGACCAATAGTTGAATGTCAGCTTTGATCGATTTCCAAGAGTATTAAGTAGGAGAGGCTGATCTTAATTAACGGGGGATAACTCCCATTTCTCAAAACCTCTTAGTAATAGTTTTTATTTTGGGTTGCATTTCTTCTTGTGGAATTGTTTTTTTTGAAACCAATACAGTGACAATGTTCTCTGTAAAGTTCGAACTGTGGTAAGTGTCACGGAGTTCGGTCTCTGATTTACTTGTAAGATGTTTAGGATTCTACTTGCTACTTTCTCCAAGGAGCGAGATTTGGTCCTTGGTTTGTTGTCCTAAAATGTCCTTACGTATAATATCAAAATAAAATTCTTGTAGTGATCCATACCTAGTCTAAAAATACGAAAAAGTCATAAAAAATTGAGACGTTATCATAATAATTGAACTGCACTTCCCTGTTGTCCTGCATTATAAATGCTTCAGGAGAAGGGCACACGACTGCTGGATGTTGGAATTCTAGACTGATTTAGAGAGCCTAGCTGCAAACATAAACGACCATCTTGTGTTTTTATGATAAGGAGTTCTGAATGTTGAAGATGAAGTTGCAAGAGCTTAATGATTATCTGATATGCATCTATTTGGTGTGATATATAGATTATGACGTTTCATATTTTTTAAAGAGAAAATTGATTTCTGTCTTACTATTGGCTCATTCTGTGCACTTGTTTCAGGCTTGCTGCTTTGTTCTCCAGAGTTGGGTCTCAAAGAAATTTATGACTGGATGGTAGACTCAACTACTAATTTAGATGATTGATCATTATCATCATTGTTGGTGTGTAATTATTCTTATTCATTCATTTGGTTTTGAATCTGCAGTGTAGTTCTTTTTCCAGTTGCTGTTACCTTCTTTATTACATGGTGGTTTATTCAGTTTGTTGATGGTTTCTTTAGTCCAATATACTCCAGGCTTGGCATTGATATATTTGGTGAGTAATTTATTTTCTCATCAATTAACATGTCTTTAATAATTATATTTTCCCTCCTTAGAAGTTTAGAATGAGAGGGATTTTTTTGGTTTAGATGCTTTATATCTGGAACACACAAACAGAGTACACAAATATAGCGCATAAACTTGAAAATTGAAAGATAATAGACTTCTCTATAATTTTACCAGTAGAGAAGGAAGACACCATTGTTTCTTTTGAGAGTTCTGTTGCTAATCTGGAACAACTCATTTGAATTACGCTCTGGTGGTTGAGTAGATATGTTATTTTCCACAATCTTGATTCTTTATGTTTTTCTTTGATAAATTTATCTTCCTTCAACGTGCACACAAATAAAATGGTGTTGCAGACTTTTATATTTCTTCCTTTCTTTTTTAATATCTCCATTCGATGATCTGAATTCTTGGTACTTGACCTTACTTTTTGTTTACAGTGTGATTTCTAAAATGTGACAGCTTTTTATTTGTGGTGCAGGACTTGGTTTCATTACATCATTAGCTTTTGTATTTCTTATTGGTGTTTTTGTTTCATCATGGATGGGAGCTACTGTTTTCTGGATTGGAGAATGGTTCATAAAGCGAATGCCCCTTGTTAGGCATATATACTCTGCATCCAAGCAGATTAGCGCTGCAATATCTCCAGGTATGTTCTTCATAACTGCGTAGGTAAGTCAGAATTTAGCCAAAAAAGAGTTGTTGTGGTCTTAATTCACAGAGATAAGCAGTATGCAACACATAGGCTGGGTAGCTGTTCATATTACAATAAGGAAGAATAACTTCTTTGTTAGTATCTTTTATGACAAAATGCAGAAATTATTCTTGTTCTTTTGTTCTTACCATTGTTTTTTGTGTATGTTGTTGTGTGTATGAAGAAAGGTGCCCAAATTGACTTGTCAGTTTAAATGCAATTTGTTTTCCATCCCCTCTCACTCACGTATGGTTATGCCACAAACTGCTTGGTCAGTTTTAAAATTACCTATTTCATGCAAAATTATTTCAAACTAAATAAAATTTCTCTTGAGCAGTCTGAATATGATTATGGAATGGTGATAGTTGTGGCAATGGTGAGGTGGCATGTGTGTGTTGTACCGGTAGGGAATTTTTACTAGTAATGTGTTAATGAAGGTGCATTGGAGATGATGATTGTGCATAAAGTTGTAGTTTGATATTAATGTTGATACAAATTCACTGATCTAGATTAAGTACATATTTTGAATTTAGTTATTAGCTTTGTCAAGTTACTCATATTGTATGAATAGGGTTTATTAGGCTATTTATCTATAGATTGAAGGCACGCTTCAATTTGTTTTTCCTAATCGTTTTACCTCTCAACCTTTGATTTTCAGCCTGTGTCTTGCCAATCAGTTGGTTGTAGCTATCCTATATTGCTTATATTAGATAGATTGACCATTTCAGATATTGGAGACAAGGATGCAACCATTTGTCCTGATTTTTTTTAATATTCTTTTCAGATCAAAATACCACTGCCTTTAAAGAGGTAGCCATTATCCGTCATCCACGTGTTGGTGAATATGCCTTTGGCTTTATTACATCAACTGTTACTCTACAGGTACGTTGAATTGTTCACAAATTTGTTTACCAACCTACTTTTACTCATATTGATTAAATGTATGTGATGGTTCCCTTTTTTATTTTTATAGCACATAAACTTCATCAGTTTGTTTATAATGCTTGGATGGACTTTTTGGAAAGTAATATATATATATATATATATATATATATATATATATATATATATATATAGTATTGCAAATTGGAATGCACGTACCATACCTATTTGTACATGTATTATGACGTTGTCCATTTTAACACGAGTAACGGGAATTTACCTTCATTAGATTGAACAATCATTAAAATAACTTTTAAAGAAAGGGGAATATTCTTCCGTGAAACGTGGTTCTATTTTAATATTTGATACCCATACTTTTTTGGTGAAGATAAACACACAACACCACATGCATTTATGAGTCTTTTGAGATTTGAAGCAGCAACATAATCCTAACGAGTTTTGCTTCCAGTTTATTTAGTACATCCCTGGTTAGTGATGCTTATACTTAACCATTCTTTTTAGTGTTAATTTATTGTAAAATTATGGGTTTGTGTTTGTCATTTTATATTTGCCTCATGTTCATATGAAAAGAGCTTCATCATTGTTGAGAGAGAGAGAGAAACAAGTGAGCATAGCATGAGTTTCGTGTGTCTAGACCACAACATAACTATTGAATTTATTCAAGAAAAAAAAAACAGTTACAAATTATTAAGGTTATGATTAGAGAATATCCAATTGCCCTATTTTTAGGCTAATAACATAATATAGAGTCAATCTAATTAATCATAATGTTCACCATTACTATATTTACAAGATTCTAAAACTTCCTCAAGTTGGAGCATATATTCTATGCACCAAACTTGTTACATATGTAGTTAATCCAAGGATCCCTTAGTTTCACAGTGAATACATCTCCTCAAGTTGGAGCATGTAGGTTGTATGCTCCAAACTGGCTACATATGTATTTAATCCAAGGACATCTTAGTTTCTTAGTAAATACATTTGCTAGTTGATCACAAGAATTGATAAAACTTGTAGATATTAACATGAGCATGATTATCTCTTTGACAAAGTGACCATTAACTTTAATATGCTTCGTCCTTTCATGAATACTAGATTTGAGGCAATATGCATGGCAACTTGACTATCTTGTATAAGTGACAATTGTGCAACCTCTCCAAACTGAGTTCCTAAAGTAATTGTTTGAGCCATATAAGCTCTTAATTGACTATAGCCATAGCTTGAGACTCCACCTCTGCACTAGAACTATCTAGAACATTAAGCTTTTTGTTTTTTGAGACCTCTGGCAAATATACAAAACCTAGAAGGGGAACTTCTATCAATGGGGGGTCTACCCACTCTGCAGAGTAATATCCCACAATTTGAGAGCATTTCCTTTGTCTTCATTAAACAAACCCTTTCCTTGAGCTCTTTTGATGTATCAAAACAGTGTGCGTCGCTACATCTCAATGTCCCATGTATTACGAGTTGAATAACCGACTCTCTACTCTTACTATAACAAGATATTTAGGCAGGTAATAGTGAAATGGGATATGGTGACCCCATTTTTGGATCAGACTACCTCTATCCCCAAGCAATATTTTAGTTTGTTAAGATGCTTCTTTAAAAATGGTTAAAAAGATATTGTTTCACTGTGCGATATTAAGATGATCACTGGTGTTGATGACAATGTCATCAACATAAACAACCATATTGAGGCAACCAACACATGAGTGATGATAGAAGACAGTAGTCAACGTTACTCCAAGTCAGTAACAAACTGTTGAATCACAATATTAAATTTATTGAATCATACTCTTTGGTTAGTACCATATAAAGATTTTTGCTATAGACTTATGAGACCAGAAGACACCTCTTGAGCAATAAAGCAAGAAAGTTGTTCCATGTAGACTTCCTCAAACATATCTTAATGTCTAATTAATATAGAGGCCAATGGCAAATGACAACAGTAAAGAATATTCATACAAAATGCATTTTGACAACAAGAGAAAAGGTATCCCCATAAGATCTGAGTACAACCTTTTGTGCTGAAATGAGCCTTAAGTTGGTCAATTTTGTCATCTAGACCAACCTTGGCTATATATATATCCATCGATAACTTTGTAATGAGTAATGAGGTCTCAAGTCCCACTACTTTGTAATGCATGCATCTCATCTATCATAGCTTGTTTCCATCTTGAATGTGCAAAGACACCACTTGCATTCTTTGGAATAGAAATAGAGAACAAGGAAGAAAGACAAGAATAACTGAAAGGAGAAATATAACTACAGGTATAATGAAGAGAAGGAATAACTGGAGATAAGTTTTTTCTTTGAAGATTTTGCAACCCAACCTATCATTCTTCAATATGGGTTTTCTAGATACAACATTTTTGTTCTCTATAAACGATGACATTTTATGTCGTTTTCTTGCCTAACCACGGAATTGGTGACTCAAACTTAAATTCATGAGTCTAACACAAATGAATTGAGTCTGGTCAAGTTTGCACTGAGTCCACCAAGAAAGATGTTTGTTTTTGCATTCAGCAACCCCATCCTATTGGGAAGGGGGGTTTGAAGACAATGTTTTATTTTATACAACATACCATGAGTCCATAAAGGTCTGAAACTGAGTAGACAAGTACTTACAAGCTTTATCCCTTTGTAAAGTATGAATAAGGACACCAAATTAATTGTTGATTTCATTTAAAAAAGATTGAAAATTAGAAGATAATTTTGAATGATCTTTCTTTAAATATAACCACATATTATTACAGGAAATAGTGTCTATATAAGTAACAAAATATCTTGATCCTAATATAGGTAAATACAACTAGAACCCCAAACATCTGAATGAACTAAAACAAAAGGGGATGAAACTTGACTAATAGTGTGACAAGAAAAATAACTTTGAATGTGCTTATATAATTCGCAAGCCTCATAAAGCAAAGAGTCTTAATTAGAAAGATAAAGAGTTAACAAAGAGTCTAACTTGAAAAGATAAGGGGTTAACTGTTTCAACCTATCAAGTTTGGACGTCTTAATTGAGAAAAATCTAGAAATGGGGATGTTCTTGCCACTCTAACAAGAGAATACCTATTGTGCTAATAGAGGCCATGAGATTCACTAACAAGAGAAGGAATAATAAAAGAAATGATAATCAAGAGATTGTGTAAGTTGACTTATGGACAATAAGTTGAAAGAAGCCGCAGGGATATAGAGGACATCATGAATAGAAAGAGAAGGAAGATAAAGGATACTATTAACACCTCATGGCTGTGTTTAAGAACCATTTTGCTGTGGTGATAGAAGGTAAATATTAGAAGTGGAAAGAAGAAAAAAGAGATTTATTACTAGTGGCATGATTGGTGGTCTACCCAAGATTAGATCATAGACATGAGAATAGTCTGGGTAGACTGTACTAGTTCAGGGACATGAAAAACTTTTGGCCATTTTGAAGCTCTACAACAATAGTGATAGCAGGAGAAAGCAACTCATTGAAGTCACAAAGAAAGGTTGAAGACCTTGTTCAAATAAGATGACATAGAATCCTTAATCCCATGGACTTTAAGGATGGTCATGAAATTTTCACAAACCTGATAAAGCCACCAATAATGTTTCAGGAAAAGTGATGAGAAAAAGTTTAGAGTCCTATGAACATTGGGTTCATCGGGATATTTCAAAATTAGCCTCTTGTCAGGCTCTATATATACTATGTTGAAACAGAGAGAAACAAGTAAGCATATGATGAATTTCGCCGCAGTGGAACTATTAAATTTATGGGAGAGAAAGTATAATTACAAAATATTGAGGATATGATTCCAGAATATTGATTTACCCAATTTTAGGTTAATAACATAAATATAGAATTAATCTAGTTAATCCTAATATTCAACCTTACTATATTTTAAAGATTCTTACAATAATAATCTCACCTTATGTTGTGCATCCTCCGATGAACTTTGTGTTATTTTCTGAAGAACTACTATTTTCACTGTTTTGTTTTGTTTGATATATATTTAACCGCTGACTATATCCTTTTTTCTCCATCACAGAAAGATAATGAAGATGAAGAGCTTTGTAGCGTTTTTGTACCTACGAACCATCTGTATATTGGCGATATATTTCTGGTTAACTCCAAAGATATTATAAGACCAAATCTTTCTATTCGAGAGGGCATAGGTAGATTCTCTTTCCGTTTGTTTATTGTCAAGTACAGTGTTTACATAGGTCATATTATTCTTATTCAACAATGTGTATATGTTGAGACATTGTTGGTATGTGATATATTATTCTTATTCAACAATGTAAATGGAGAGATATTGTTGGTATATGATGTTCTTTTTACCTCATTGAAAGCGAATGAGAACTTTGTCATTTGACATTTTCTGCACGTTGAAATTCTTGTATCACTTGTATTTTTGTAATTCAATGGTGTAATGTTTGCGTTGTTGCTGATGCAGAAATCATTGTTTCCGGGGGAATGACTATGCCGCAGTTGATAACTCCGGTTGAAAGGGCTACTCGACCGAATGAAAGAATATCATTAAATAGAATTGGATAAAGGATTAAATCCGTGGTTGAAACCATGTGAGTGATGGAAATTATCAGTCTGAACCTCCATTTATTTTAATATACGAAATTTGTTGTTTAATATTTTGTTAATTATTGTCTGTTCCAAGCTGAGCAAGATAACCTGTAGAACTGTAGCTTGTAATCCCATCCCTGTTTTTGTTCTACCAGTTACCACCCAACTTCAGGCTGACACATATTAACTCCCAAGTATTAATATATTTTCGAAATTAACATTAAATAGGATGTCTGTCTAAATGTAATTGATGGAAATTTTATACCTGTTACTTTTATATTTCTTTTTGTCTGAAAAGCCACGCGAAAGTGTTATTGATTTTTCACTTTACCAAGAGACATATTTTAATATAACAAAAACAGAGACAATTATTTCATGATGAAATTAAAAATATTACTCTTTAGAATATACTTTATTGATTATTATAAAGATATAAAGTAATTAGTTGTTCATCGGTATTTATCATAGGGAAAAACAAACAATATCAGATGTTCTAGATATGGTATGTCGGAAGTTTTGTCCACTTTATTGCTTAATGGACATGAATTTAGTTTTTCAAAATCTAGTCTAGATTTAATCTAGATCCAATAAAATAGACCGTAATCCATATCCATCTTAACTAAATTAATTCTATTTGAATTTTTTAATCCAATTTAAATTGAATTAAATGTAAATTCAATCCATTTTGTTGATCAGATTAAATTTAGTAAGATCGATCAGTATATCAATCTCATTTAATCCGGTATATCAATCTCGTTTAATGTGTATATTTTTAGACTAAATAATATTTTTAGTTATATTCGGTGTACTGCTAAATTTGTCTAGTCAATATATGTTTAATATATATTTCTGGATTCAACTAATGAGAATATAAATACATTAATAATATATTTTAAAATAGTTGGTTTGATAGTTTTACCTTTTGTTTGAATTTTACTAAAAACTCTACATTTTCAAGTTGAAAATAGGAAAATGGAATTTCAAATAATATAAAACAAAATTTTTAATATTAAGAAGTTATTTTTTATTACAAATATATAATTTTTTTATCAAGAATAAGAATATTTATATTATAATTTAATATAAAAAAAGATAAATTTAATTTTTATTTTGACAATTTTTTGTAAGATAAATTTTTTACATAATAAATTTTTTATATGGCAATGTAAACAATTTGTATTATCAATATGTAGTATTTTTTAAATAATAATATTTTAATAATTAAGAATAAAATATGTTTTTCTAAATTTTATTTTATTAAAAGATCAAGTAATTAGAAATCATAAAAGGATAGAATGTTAAAATTCTAATGCCTAATTTCTTCAACCAAGAGAGGGGAGGGAGGGGGAGGTTGAATTGGTTATGTTTTGAAGATTTCTTTTACCAATTTTAAAATAGTATTGAAGATAAATACTTTCTTAATCAATTGATAAAGTGTCTGAATGATGTGCAACTAAAAAACGTAATCGATTTTGAAGATATAGATTTGAAAATGAAAGAAAAAGCATAAGAAACATATTTTTATACTGGTTTGATTCACAAGAATCTACATTCAGTTTATTTCTAGCCGCCTTAGCTAAAAAGTGTCACTAAAATATAAAGAGTTATGATTATAAGATTCACCTACATAACCTGCACTCTATATATACAAAAGAACTTGAAATGCACTTTAAGAATTACAAACATAGGTAATGCTACACACAATTACCCTTATATGTCACTAACAAGGTAAAAACAATACAAAAGAAAGGATTATACAAAAGATACAAAGGAAATAAATCACCTAATTTGTGAAGATATTACAAATTCAGCTATAGCCAAGAAAGAACTTCTTACTATCAATTGATCTTGATTAATTCTTTGAAGAACACCAATAGTGCAACAAGTAGGGCTAAGCAATTGTCAAGTTGGGCCGGATTCGGGTCCAACATGACCAATCCAGCAAAATCCAAATTTATCATTTCAAATTCTTACCCGAGCATTTAACGCTTTGAGTTAGTCGATTTCGGGTAGTATTAGAACGATTTATTGCGAGTGGATGACTAGTTATTTGAATGGCTAACTAGAGAAAGAGAAAGAACAATAAAAGAAGAGAAACAACAACTAGATAGGTGAAAGCATCTTCACCACAATAGTGCAACCTATACTCTAAGCCTTGACATAATCAGTGTGACTACGCAGATCAAGCTTCTGTACGCAAATTTGTATAGCAAAGTTGCACCATGCGAACACAATCCATACCTCGTCGGAAAAAGACAACACCTTTTATATGATGGGAAAGCACAATACCTTCAATGAGCACGAGGAGTGAGCAAATTCAAAGAAGAAAGGGGAGTTACAGAAAAAATGGAAAGATAATAGGCAGAAGAACTAGAGAAAAGGGATTGGCAAGAGTTCAATTGTTAAAATATTATAGAACAATGATATTTTAACTATTAAGTTTTAATAAATTTCTCTTACAACATGAAGTGTCTGTCATCTTCTAAGTGATTTTGGAATATTGAGAATGAGAAAATAGAAATTCGAATTGATTGATTTCGGTCGGACTCGCTTATTTTGCTCACCCCTAGCAGCAAGAACTCTATAATTTCATTCTCTTGTAATTTTTAATCTGAAAACTTATTTTGTAAAATAAAAAGAAAGACAGTTTTAAAGAGAAAACCATTTTCTGAGTATTTAATTGATTAAATAAGTGGGTTAATCGATAAATTATGTTCATTTTTAATTCTAAAAAGATAAGCCTTTTGCTGGTTTAATTAATTACATCAGTGACCTAATGGATTAAAAGCATTCATGTTTTAAACCCATAAAATGAAAAAAAAAACAAATTAATTGATTAGTTTAATGATTTAATCAATTAACACAGGAAAAACTAATTTTTCAAGCATCAATGATTTAATCCTTTGTATTCTATTCTTAATTGATTAAATTGATTATGAAATCAATGTTTCTTCCAAATTTTATCTAATCGATTATTATGATAGTTTTGCATTTAAAATGACTTATTGCGTGTCATAACTACTCTTAATTGATTATGTTGTAATTAGATCGATTTTAAGGACATTCTAGCTTGACTTACAACACATCTAAACACAATTATATCTAGCCAAAACACAACATAACCTTACACTAACTATAACATACTTGTACCATCATTTACTTTGGACATTGTAAAAAATTGTGAGACACTTTGATTCTTTAAGCCATTGGAGCAACAAGAGCAACATAGAAAAATAATTAATACTTTAAATATAAGTTATTTTTATCTAGTATATTTCATTATACTCATCTATTGTTTGTTGTTAGACTCGTCTAATCATTATACACATACACATAATATATATTTCTAGACTTATCTAATGACAATATAAATACATTAGTAATATATTTTAAGACAATAATGTCTTAGCTTTTACTTTTTGTTTCGGTCTTATTAAAGTCACAAGCACAACTTGAAGTCAGAAGTAGTAAAAAACAAATCCAATGAATATAAAACAAAATTTATGATATTAAGAAGTATGATTTTTTTTTAATTATAAAAATATATTTTAAACCTTTTAAATAAAATATTAAGTATAATATTTTAACTTATTTTGTTACAAATATAATTATTTAAAATCTTATAGGAAATTATATATATATATATATATATATATATATATATATATATATATATATATGATTCATGCTAGTTTTTTATTAAATAAAATCAATTTAACTTTTCTATAATAAAAATATGAAGAATATTCAACAATAAGAACATTTATATAATAATTTAATATAACATGATAAATAAATTTTTTATTCATAACTTTTTGTAAAATAAAATTTATAAATCTCATATCACCCAACTTTTTTTTCACTTTCTCTCTTATCCCTTGTCTCATCTGGCACAACAACATCCTAGAGGAGGAGAGCACATCCCCTTCTTCAACCCTACTCTAAAAAGGGGGAAAACTTCATCTTTGCTAGGTCGTTTCAAAAGATTAAGTTTATCTTCTTCTCTTTTCTTGAATCAAGAATCAATTCTCATGATTGTGAGGTGGTGGTTATGCATGTGCTCTCAGAATGTATTATTTATTTTAAATAAAAGTTAGAAAATCTTCTGTTATTACTAATGTTTTATATTTTATCATGATGTAGTTTAAACATTAAAAATGAACACTTGCATGACTTGGCTTTATATATATATATATATATATATATATATATATATATATATATATATATATATATATATATATATATATATATATCATATATGATGAAATGAGAGAAGAGTAATGTGAAGAAGAAAGGAGAGAAAGAAAGAAATGAGAAAGAGAAAGAAAGGAGAGAAAGAAAGGAGAGAGAGAAAGAAGAGAGAGAAAGTTTAGAGCAAAGGATTTGGAGTGACGTTAATCTTGATAAATTCATGGGTGTTATATTAATCTTTTATTTATTTTGAATCATATATTACTCTATTTACTTTCATTTAACTTATTTTCATTTATTATCATATTATATTTATTTAATTGGTCTCAAGCTTTATTTTATTTTATTTATCTTCAGTTATGCACTTGTTCTGTCTATTTATTTTATTTTATTTATCTCTAGTTATGCACGGGTCCTATTTATTTATCTCGAGTTATGCATTGGTCCTGTTTATTTATTTTATTTAATTTATCTTCAATTATGCACTAGTCCTATTTATTTATTTTATTTTATTTATCTCCAATTATGAACTGGTCCTTTTTATTTATTTATTTTATCTCCAATTATGCACTGGTCATGTTTATTTATTTCATTTAATATATCTCCAGTTACGTACTGGTCCTGTTTAATTTATATTTTTGTTATTATATTTGTTTATAACATTCTAATCCTTATCTAGTTATTTATTTAAAGTTCTTGCTTTGATTTTTATTTTTTTCATTATTTTATAATTAAAAATAAATAAAAATAAAGTAAATATTATTTTATTTAGTTAGTTTGTATTTAGGAAGTCACAGTTTGGTACACTGCGAAATGAAAGGTATGGACCATGGTGAGGTCTAAGGAAATTTTATCAAGTAGATGAATATCTGGATAATTCAGAATAGCGCACTAGACTAGGATATTCATAGGCCAAACTTGGGACTATCTGATACCTGCTCGGCATTGCCAAGGTTAGGTAGTGAGTATATATCTCTTTTATGTGCCCATAAATGAGTAATATTTTTGAAAAAGAAATAATTATGATTGTACCAATATTTTATGAGAAATACTCAATTACCTAATCACTTCTCAAAGTAACTTTTGATGTTCATAATGAATCATCAGAAGTGGAATATGGATCCATATGTTTGGTATAACGAGATCTAGTTTTGTGGTTGTAGGTCCAATTCTAGGCCCCAGTGTCTGTATTATTGTTTGTTGAGTTTATTAAGATTGATATTTAAGGCTTATAAAGACCTCACTCCTTTCATATTTTTCTTTTATATGTACTTGTTGCATGAGTAGAAGGGGAATCTGCTTAGTGAGAGTTGTATGAGATATTATTGGTGGATCTTCTGAAGATTGACTCGTGTATAATTTATATTAATATCTTGAGGAGATATTTAAAATATAGATGATCTTCTATTTTGATGTAGAATTCTTAATATTATACAAATACATATTTTTATAATATTTCATGAACAATTACATAGATGTAAACTATTGATATATATATATATATATATATATATATATGTGTGTGTGTGTGTGTGTGTGTGTGTGTGTGGATATGAAGTTATGTCATTGTCAGTGTCCCCTCAAGAAAAATCTTATTGTAAAAAAAAAATTCCTCTTTTTATCAAATAATAATAATTTAATATAGTAGTCGGGGCATCACATGTAACATTTTTTGAAATTAATGAATGCATGTTGATGAATTTGATGTATGATGAGTATGGTTGTTTTTGCTTGTATGGTTTGAATTTTGCTTCTCGTAGCCGAATACACAAGTTGTAGAAATATCCACTGGTTACCTGTGGAACTCACTGTTTGAATTATGTTTCTCATAGTTGAATCCCCATGTTATGAAAATATCCACTTGTTACCTGTGGAACACGCTGATGTGAATTTTGCACACTAGAGCCAAATCCACAGGTTGTAGTAATATCCACAGGTTACTTGTGGAACCTTCTGTTTGTTGTTTTCACCTTTAACATGAACTCTTATTTCCCCTCTATCATGTGTGACATTTGTATTTGTATTTATGTTTATGAAGTTTTACTAGTTGCTATTGAACATTGATGTTTCAATGTGCTTATTACATGGAATTATGAAATATGATATGTGAATATGATAAATAAGTTGTGTATGATTTTTTTGGTATGAGGAACTCAGTGTGAGATCATGTTTTATGGAGAAGTGATGAGGTTACAAGTATAAAAGAGAATAAGTGGAATGGAATGAGAAAAGTTTATTTGAATTGTTTGTTGTATAAGAGTTGTGCTTTTAAGGAAAAAAGTGCAATCCTCACTAGTAGTTTGTTATGTGTTGGTTATAAGATATCATGTACTCTACTAGGTTTACAAACTCATAAAGTATATTGATCTAGGTGGTGAGAGTCGAAGGAGGTTCTTATGGTGGGATTAGGGGTGGAACCAATAATCTAGCGATTCCATAAGTAACTTACCATGTTCAGAGGAAATTGATTCGTGTTGGTTAGGCCAAGTGGAGCCAGGGGCTTTACCGCAATCCACTTTTATGACAAATGCATAACTTCTTATATCTGAGTCAATGCATAAATTCGGATAAATCGAGTCTAGAAGTTTTGTGTCTATGAATGTAGTCTAAACTACAAAGTGTATGATTAAGAGTATTGTTTTGAATTTATTTGATTGTTTGATTTCTCAAATTTATCATTAGCTTATCCTTCGTTGTGTGTTGGTTATTATGTTATCTTTTGATGTGATCGTTATCATGGCGTGAGTATATAGGACTGTAGGTGGTGATATGAATAACTAGTTGGTTGAGGGCCCTTAAAGGAAAGGAATTTTTGGAAGTATGCATATAAGTATATGAAATGATGTAATTACTTGTTTTCAAGTGTATTTTGAAAAAATTTTATAAACCCAAGTAGTTTTTAAAGACTATGACTATGTAAGGACTGTAATTGTAAAACCCTCTTTTATTCTGCCTTAATTTTTAAAGGGTTGCCCCTAATCTTATGGGCCTAAGGGTTGGACGATAGGGTGTCCAAGGCCCCTAAGGCAGCCAAACCCCTCTCACTTATGTCATTCTTGCAAAAACAATACTCTCACACTCTCCTTTACCCCACAGAGGCTCTGCTAGGGTTTAGCCCCAATCTTGGTCAACCCAGCTCTAAACTCAGCTCATTTTCACTTCTTAGATATGCTCTTGGAGCTGTCGGTCCCGTTGGTTTAAGAGTCGAAGCCCGATATTAGCTCCTTTCCAGGTAAGGGAGGCTAGGATTTTTTTTTATGCTTTTATAAATAATGTGCCTGTTTTGGTTCTGTTGGGTGCTCTTGATGATTTGATGTGCTTTTGATGGTGTGAAAATAATTTATGTATTGTTTATGGATGGATTTTTGGCTTGGCATGCGTGAGAGCATGCGAGATCTGTTATGCTCGCCTAAGCGAGCTGTTTTTCGCCCAAACGAGAAGCTCTCGCCTAAGCGAGAATGGCAGTAACTCGCCCCCCCTTTGGTTTCTAGTGCTCGCCTGAGCGAAGGCCTCTCGTTTGAGCGAGATGGGCTAGCTTAAGCAAGAACTTGAAGTGCTCTCTATTTTCAATCTCGCTTAAGCGAAAGCTTTTCGCTTGAGCGAGAGACCCCTGTCGCCTGAGCGAGAGCTCTTTAGCTTGAGCGAGATTGACGGCAGAGTTGTTTAAATACTTGTATGCTCCCATGATTGATTTGTTTACCCTTTTAAAGCATGAAAATATGATGCCAACGTTTTATGCAACGAGTTTGTATTTTTTAGTTTTTGTTGTTTGGGATTGTGTGTTCTTACATGTTGAAACCAGTAATTCTTACTTTAACTTGAACTTGTGGATTGATTCAATTACTTTTAAAAGCATGAATTGGGCGAATGGGTATGAGTAGAATGGTTTATGGTCTATGATTGATAAGTTTAACATGACCTTGGCATGTGGCATGTATGAGATGGTTGGTAATTAAAGTGGCATGGTATTGGTATGAGATGAAATTCTATATTCATGGTTTGGGAAGGATGAGTTGGTATTGATTCTACATTCGAATATGAATAAGTATGGTTTATAAATGTTGGTCTGAGATCATTTCCATGATAAATATTATTCGATTGTTTGAGCATGATTGGTCGAGGGTCAGTGTGTAACATCCCTGGCTACCCCTCCTCGGGCCCCAGAGGCTGTCAGGTTACTACAGCCTGATGCACCCCAACCCCTCACCCTTCTCTGTCCATTCATACTGGGTGGGTTGTTCCCAGGGAGGATCAAACCCCAGACCTGAGCTTTAACACCTCTGGCACGCCAGCAGATGCTACCAGTTGCAGCACAACTGGTAGCATCTGCTGGCGTGCCAGAGGTGTTAAAGCTCAGGTCTGGGGTTCGATCCTCCCTGGGAACAACCCACCTGCTAGTTGGTGCTAGAGGTGATGGGTTGGGGTGTATTGGGCTGCGGACCTAACACAACCGATTTGAGGGTGGCAGGTGGGATGCCTGGTAAGCCCAAGAGGATCCGGGGGTGTTACACAGTGCATAATTCCTTGAGATCTCTAGGTGGGATTTCAGGGTCGTGTTTCAGTGGTCGGGACGTAATTCCATGGCCCTTGTTAGTGGGTGTCCATGGTGGTGCCCCATCTATATAATTTGAAGGTAAGGTTGCATCCTGACACTCTAAGGAGTCAGTTAGTCTTACTTAGAGCGGGTGAGCAGAGGTATCCACCACAAGTGCAAGCATCCGCATCCTGACACTCTAAGGAGTCAGTTAGTCTTACTTAGAGCGGGTGAGCAAAGGTATCCACCACAAGTGCAAGCATCCGCTGAATCCGACCAGATTATATGTATCCGGATGAGTCGAGTCGAGTCTTAGTGTATTGATTGGAAGGTCATAACATGCTTGAATGATGTATGTATATTGGACTGTGAAAGTATATCTGATTGCATGATAAAAATAATTTTGGCTCTATCTTACCCTTATGTTGTTTGTTGTATGTTCCGTGGTGTGGTCTTTTCTTTTGCAATGATCATCAACTTGTTGATGTGAGCGAACTCCCCGTAATCATCAGGGTGATGGAGGTTTCGCTGCATAGTCTGCTTGGACTAGATCTAGGTTTACTTGGACTTTCCTTTAGGGCTATGGCCCGTCACTGGTCTTTAGGCTTAAAATTCTAAATGTTAATGATTTATATTTTATACTTTGTTATGGCATCGTAGTGTGCCCTTCTCTTATTCGGATTTTCTCTTGGATAATCGTGAGGAGTAGTGTCTACACTCCAGGACTTTGTTTCTAATATTATTCCGCATGACATTCCTTTAATTAGCGTTATTAATTAAATGGGGTTTTACAGTAATTACACTATTATTATATGGTTATGTATAGTGGCAAATCTTAATTAAAAATTTTGAAGGGGCAAAAATAATATGCTTAAATTTTATATATTTAATCATTGTCATTAATATACCAAAAGTATATATAATTTAGTATTGAAATCTCCTTGAATGTTTTTTCCTTAAAAAAATGACAGTTTTGAAGTTGTATTTCATATGGAATCCATTTTAAATAAGTTTTTCTAATTCCATCTCTTTCACGGGGATATTCCCATATTTGAGAAAATTTTCTTATAATAAGTTTCAAATAATCAATATGAAACTTCCCACCTATAATTCAAAAGAATTAATATGAAACTCTCCCTATAATTCTTTAAATCTTAAAAAAGGTTCCTCTAATTCAACAATTGAACCCTTGGTATCATCATGCTTAAAAATAGGTGAAAAAAGTAGATTTGTATTGTCTTCATCTTCACGGGAATCTTTCCTTCTATCATATTAAAACAATGAATCTATTACTTTATTTTTCATCAATATACGTATTTAAAAAAAATTAAAACTAAAAAATAATTTATCAAAATCTAATAAAAAATTGAGAAACATAATTACTAAAAAAATATCTATGAAGTCACATTTAAAAAATGGTTATGAAAAAATATAGTACATAAATATTCTTTCTATATTCACAAAAAAATATTAAATATCAAACTAATATTTCATTTTTAAGAAACAAACGAGTTACGTTTTTTTTATCTTAATAAGAGAAGAGAATCGATGAGAATAAATTTGTGTCTAACTTTTATTTTTTTTTAAACAAAAAAACATAAGATGCTAAAAACTAAAAATGAGAGAGAATAAGAAAAAAGTATTAAAAAATTTAATTATTCTTTATCATATTTAATTTTACATTTTATTATTTATTAATATTAAATATTATATTTTATAAATGAAATATAAAAAATAATATAAAAAATTTAAAAAAATTATTTAAAAATTATTTAAAAAAATTAAAAAAAACTTTTGGAGGGGCATGGGCATGGCCCCTCTAAAATTCTTCTAAGATTCGTCGTTGGTTATGTATATCTCCTTTTAATCACATGACTAGGTACTCTTTAATACTAAATTGTAGAAATAAAAAATAGTATAATCAAATTTATTGGATCATTACAAAATTATTACATATGACATTTTTTTTATATGACCTCGTAATTTATTTGTATTATTAATAAATATATATTATCTTTTAAATAATATTATTTTAAGACATAAAAGTAAAACATATTTTCCTTAAATTAGTTTTATTAATGGCCAAATAATTACAAATCACAAAACTATAAAATTAAAATGGAAACAAGAGTATAAAAAAAATCAATACTTTAAATAAAAATTATTCTTTAATAATTTATTAAATAACAAAGTAATTAGAAATTATAAAAGATAAAATTGAGAATGAAAAACATAATATAAAAGAAAAATATTAATAATTTAAGTATAAATTATTCTGTAATAATAAACATATTTAAAAATACATTAGATTTCTTTTACGAATGACTAAAATATATATAAGGATATAGATTAAAAGAATTAACAATTTATTTATTTTAAGAATCAAACTATCGTGGATAAAATTGATTAACAAAAAAGTTTTAACTTTATACATATCAGGTGTTAGAAATTTAAGATTCTAAATTTAAGAAACTACGAGTTGAAAAATATTTTCATTTTTACGATAAACCAATTTAAAAATTTCAAATGAATAAAAAAAAACTCAGAAATAATTTTTTATATATAAGTGTAAAATATACTTTTTCAAAATTTAACTTTATTAAATACCAAATAAACAGAAATTCACAAAGAGATAAAATTAAAACTGAAAAAAATAGTATAAAAAATAATTAATACTTTAAATATAATTTATCTTTAATTATTTATTAAATAATCAAGTAATTAGAAATTAAAAAAATAAAATTAAAAATGAAAAGAAAAGTATAGACAAAAATTAATATTTTAAATATAAGTAATTCTTAAATATTAAATATATTAAAAGTATGTTAGAATTTTTTTTAATGAAGATTAAAGTGTGTCTAAAGACATATTAAAAAATTATTTATTTTAAAAATCAAATAATTTTTTTATATAACTTTAAGAGATGCATGTATTGGGTTAACTTGATCAAGAAAATAATTTCAATTTTATAATTTATTAGGTATTGAATGATATATTTATTAGATATTAAATGATATATTTAAAATATATTTATATTCTTACCATAAATTAATTTAAAAACAAATTAAATGGATAAAAGAGTAAACTATTTTTTAGAGACAATCTTTTATATGATCTTATAAAAAATGTGTATTATTGATATATATATATATATATATATATATATATATATATATATATATATTATTT
>Ga0209589_1001607_pt1 | contig 37712 bp, 21 predicted proteins | sample CowpeawhiteBW_FD_187525 | JGI IMG/M metagenome (GOLD analysis project Ga0209589, IMG submission 187525) | Root nodule microbial communities of legume samples collected from California USA - Cow pea white BW (SPAdes) (version 2) | ecosystem: Host-associated > Plants > Roots > Nodule | place: USA...
TTGAGAAATGAACCTTCACATCTAGATAGCTTGCTATCTTAATGTCCAGTGGGAATTTTCAAAAAGCTTTCTTAAATAACTTCACCATATTCATAACTCTAAAAGGAAACAAGATAATCCTTCATCAGGCGGGCATTGGTTTTCTCGCCCAGGCGAGCTTGCCTCGCCCAGGCGAGTTTAGCAGAGGCTCGTCCAGGACCTGCTGCTCGATCTCTCGCTTAGATGAGAGGTTTTTATTTTGAGCGAGAAATGGTCTCGCCTAGGCGAGAAGGGACTCGCTTGAGCAAGACCTCGCAGAGTCCGCTCTTTCCCTTTTCGCAATCTCGCCTAGGCGAGAAGGGTTTCGCTTGAGCGAGAGGGCCCCCTCGCCTGAGCGAGCCCTGCTTGCTTAAGCGAGGCAGCAGGTAAGGTTGGATGTTATTGTTGAATGGGGCACTGATGTGGGATTGCTTTTTGATTTAAATGCTTTACTTTGTGTGTTGAGGGATGATGCCATGATTTATATGTGAGTTCGAGATGGAAATGGTATGTTGCTTTATTGGGTATGAATTGGAAGGCATGAGTTGCATGAATTGTTGCTTATGCATGATGTTAATATTATGGAAATTCTTGATTGGTGGGTGGGACATGTATAGAGTACGAGTAGGGTATAATTCCATGACTCTTGTAGTGAGAGATCTTGGTGGTGCCTCATCTGTTGGACGTAATTCCATGGGCCCTCTCAAGGGGAGTTTCATGGTGGTTCCTCGACGAAAGGACGTAATTCCACGAGGGGGTCGTGGTGGTGCCTCAAGGCCAGGACATAATTCCACGTAGGCCACGTGGTGGTGCCTCTTGTAAGGGTGTAATTCCGCGAAGGCCTCGCGGTGATGCCTCACTGTTAGGACATAATTCCACTGTCACGTGGTGGTGCCTCGATATACGTATCTGGATAGTCAAGTCTTGGAGTCTTATATATTTTGATAGCTTTGGTATGATGCTTGTTATCTATGCTTGGCCTTGAAATTACCTGTGAACTGTTGTAAAATGGGATTCCTTTACACTAGCTTACCCTTTGCTTGCTTGTATGTTGTGTGTGGTCTTCTCTATTGCGATGATCATCAACCTTGTTGGTATGAGTAGATGTGAGAACCCCTGGCAGTGGTAATGTTGAAAGGGATGCTGCAGCTTGATGGTTTGGACAGGGTCGGGCCTACTGTGGGGCCCACTGGAAGATTTTATGTTATTTATGCTCTTATTGTGGAACAAGGCCTTGTGATTTTAATTATTTATTTCAGTACATGTCTGGTTGGGCCATGTGGAGCCCTTTTGTTGTAATCTGAGTATGTCCAGTGTATTATATACTTTCATACCTAATGAGATTTTAATTATCGAGGTTATTCAGTTTCTGGGTTGTTATAGTTAATGTTAAAATATTTAAATATATGTTAAAATCTTTAAATAGAAGCACGTACAACTATATAAACGACATGTATCGACTAAATAGAATGAAATAACTTTATGAATAAAATATATTAAACTTCAAATATATACAAATATATTAAACTTCAAAAATTCTAAACAAAAATAACGTTCATATATGAATAAAATATAATATCAAACGATATGAATAGAACAATGACCTTCCTCAAATAAATAAATAATAATAATAATAATAATATTAAGATATACCAAATATAATTAACTCTATAATAAAATATATTTTATAAGTTAAGTTTTTCAAATAATAAAATAAAATATTCTAATACATATAAGTGTACGTTATATTTTTTATTAAATATGTTTTTGGTCCCTTAACTTTCGGTGAATTTTGAAATTAGTCCATTTTGAAACTTTGGACCAATTTAGTCCTTCATCTTTCAGAATACGTGGATTTAGTCCTTTTAATCAAATTTTGTTAGGTTTATTTGATATTTTGTACGCATTTTAGGATTGTATTTGAGTTGTTTATACTGTTTGACACATTTTTGCTTTAATGTTAAGTCAAATACTATTGTGAAACGCGCTTGAAATGTCAAATAAATTTAACAAAATTTGATTAAAAGAACTAAATCCACGTATTTCAAAAGATGAAGGACTAAATTGGTTCAAAGTTTCAAAGTGGACTAATTCCAAAATTTACTGAAAGTTAAGGAACCAAAAACATATTTAACCCTATTTTTTATAATTACTTTTATTATAATGTATTAATAATAAATTTAATTAATTATAAACTTAATGATAATAAAGAGATTGTGAATTTCAACATATGATGTGTTTGGATAGGAGAAAAGATTTCAGAGTCCCTAAGTGAATGAATTTGGGAAAATTTGAAGATATTGTGGTATTGTTTGGATTGAGGGAAAGATAATATATTTTGAATGAATTTGAGATAAAAAAATTTTATATATGATATATTATAAAAATATTTTAATGAATAAAATTAAGTCATTATCATTTTATGTTGGAAGTCTCACATCAACTAGAAATAAAGAATTTCATAATATATAAGTGAGGTTTTCACCTTACAACTGATTTTGTGGAATTAAGTTAGACTTAAAACTCACTTTTAACATTTTAACATTTTATTCCACGGCTTAAAACTCACTAAAGTGATATAAATTTAAATATATATTTTTTTATGCAAAAGCACTATTTATGCATAAAGAGATGAGCATAAAGCACAGAAAACGGAAAAAATAATTAAAAAAAGAAAATAACAATTTTAATTTTTCCTTACGTTTATGAACTGATTTGAAATGAAATCACGTATATGATTGATTATGGATAAACCTATAACAGATTATATATTTTTAATATTTTATCTATAATATTTTTTAGATGAATAATTGAAGTAAATAATATTACAGTAATAAATAAAATAAAATCAATATATTTCAATTTTAATAATTTTAAAGTAATTTATTTTAATATATTGTTATATGAAAATCTTATTTTTTGTTTAAATTTAAATATCATTTTAATTCTATTTTATATTTTTCAAAAAAAAGATTTACATAAATTATTTTAAAACTTTATTTTAATAATTAATTTTCGAATATATAGATATACAAATTTATTTTATCACATTCAACGAAATACATCATTTTTTTCCTTTACTTTTCATGCACTTTGTCTCTATTTAAATAACTTCAATATATTCCCTCTTTCTTACAATAAGGTTATAGATTGTTTATAAATGGTCTCTTTGCTTAATCCGTCGATATCAACTCATCTAACGAGGACATGATAAAATAATTAAAAGTAACCTCAAAATATATTAGATCAAACATTTTTTACAATATTAATAAAATTTAGATCAATATGTTTGTAAGGTCCACTTTTTCTATCCCTAGTGTTTAATGGTCTAACCTTATCTGTTAGGCCTAAGGTCAGTTTATAGGATACCCCAAAACCATTTTATAGCCCTAACCCTCTCATTCTGCCTCCATTTCACAAGACAACCCCTTTCCCCACCCTCTCTTCTCTCTTTTCAAAGCTCTACAAGGGTTTGAGCCAGTTTCCTCTATAGGCCATTCGGAAGCCTTCCTCAACTCATTAATCTGTTCTTGGAGCTGTGGTGCTCATTGTTGGATGCTTATCGTTGTCCACTAGCATCTATCCAAGTAAGGGAAGCTAGAGTTTTTCTTTTAATGTTTTCTTAGTATTTGTTTATTTCCAGTTCAGTTTTGTGTTTATAATGCTTGTATGCAATTGTGGTTGCGCGGAAATTGTGATGTTGTTTGGTTTCGAATGTCTGATTGTTGCATGCGTGAACATTGGCGAGAATTGATATTTTCGCCAAGGCGAGCACGTCTCGCCTAGACGAGAATAAGAGAAGCTCGCCTTGGTTTTTGCTCGAACTCTCGCTTAGGTGACGAGCTTCTATTTTGAGCAACGAGTTATCTCGCTCAGGCAAGGAGGTTCCGCTTAAGCGAGAACTCGCAAAAACCTGCAATGCTCCCTGCTTGTAATCTCGCCCAAGCGAAAATTTTTAGCTTAAGCGATATTAGTTTAGCTTAAGCGAGATCAATTTAGCTTAAGCGAGATCAATTTAGCTTAAGCGAGATCAATTTAGCTTAATCGAGACCAGTTTAGCTTAATCGAGACCAATTTAGCTTAAGCGAAATCAGTTTAGCTTAAGCAAGAACTTTTAGCTTAAGCGAGACCAGTCTAGCTTAAGCGAGACTAGCTAGCTTAAGCGATAATTGCTGCAGAATTTTAATTCCTTACTTTAACTTGTGGATTGATTCAATTACTTTTAAAGGCATGAATCTGTGATTATGTATGTTTCATGTGATATTGACTTGCTTGGTATGAATCAGTGCATGAATCATGATTGGTCGATCGGTTGGATATTGACATGAGATTGTTATGCTCGATAAATCTATGGTTGGTTGGTGAGAGATGGCTATGGTATGAGATTAACGTAATTTCATGAAACTCTTGGTGAGATTTCATGGTGGTGTTGGATGTGATGGATGTAATTCTATGAAACTCTTGGTGAGATCTCATGGTGATGTCGTATGTGATGGACGTAATTCCATGAACATCTTGGTGAGATCTCATGGTGGTGCTATATGTGATTGACGTAATTCTATGAATCTCTTGGTAAGGTTTCATGGTGGTGTCGTAGTGTATATAATTAGGTTAGTCTCATGTAGAGCAGACTGACTCAAGTGGTGAGAGTAGCATAAGACCCTAATCTTTGGCAGGATAATGGCCTTAGATGTTTGAAGGCTAACCTTGTACGTGGTAGGGTGAAACCCATTGGCAATGGCTCTGCAGAGCAGTAAAGACCACTACAAGTGCAAGCATCCAGTGAATCTGACTGATTATATGTATCCGAATAAATTGAGTCTTAGAGTCTTGTTGTTGGCTATCACATGCTTGGTTGATTGATGAATTCTTAAATCCTAAATTGCATGCTTAATTGTATGATAAAAACCTTTTTAATCTAACTTACTTTTTCTGCTTGTGTATGTCTTCTTGTGTGGTTTTCCTTTTTGCAATGATCACCAATTCCTTTGTATGAGCAAATATAGGAACCCTTGGTGATCGTAGTGACAACGGGAATGCTGCAACTTAGTTGGTCATGGATTGATGTTAAGCTCACTGTTGAGTCCATATATGAAGAGTTTTATTATTTTGTAATCCCTTGCTTATGAGCAAAACTTTTGGACATTTGTTAAACCTTTTATGTTTTGTCCCTGACATTGTGTAGTGCCTTTGTCTCCTTTAGTATATTTGGATGACTGTAAAATCCTTTGTACTTTAAACCTTGTATCCTTTAAATATTATAAAATATACAAATATTTTATTTAATTAAATTTATCTACTAAATGGGAAGTTACATCATTAACACTACAGTAACAATTTAGATCTAAAAAGTATGTTTAAATTTACCAAAAAGTTTACATTATATAAGAATCAAGATTAAAAAAGTTTATAAATATTTTATTTTGTACAAAACAACTTCTAATAAATATAAAATCACGATAAAAAAATTGGAATAATAAAATAAATAAACAAAACATTTGTGGTTTTGTTTATTCCTTAGGAAGGTATATATAAGAAGAACATAACTTCTAGATATGAAGGTTTGGCCAGAATTGGTCTAATTTTCTTCACAAAGACCTCGTCACTATCTCCCAATTTTCATGTCATCCAATGCTGCATCCCTTTCTAACTTTTTTTTTTCTTTCCAATATAAGTATTTATTAATACTCTAGAAGCCATGGAAAAGGCAATTTATATTCAAAGCATTTCCTACTTTGTTTAATTGTCATTTCAACGAACCCTACCCATGTACGGATCGAAGTTTAACTAATTTTTTGTTCCATTGACTTCATCACCATAACCCCTTTGAACACGCAAAGAGTTGAGACCACATTCCAGCCCAAAATTCAAACACCATAAAAAAGTTGCACGAGTTGAAGTCTCAATATCATAGCCAATGTTGTCGTGTGCCTTTTGGCAATAGGGATGAGACGCAACTTCAACTATTTGCATGCCGTTAAGATCAAACCACTCTCGTGGATAACAATGATGTCAGTAATAACATTGGTTTTCTCGAGAAACATCTCTTTGATAATTTGTATCATTTAATAATTTGTATAAGAAGAAAATAGTTTTTAACAAAATTTTTTATATTTTAAAAAAAAAAGAGAAAGTAAATAGTAATGAGAAATGATGTCAAATTATAATAAAAAAAAGAATAGTGTTAAAATATTAGTATTCAAAATATTTAACTATAAACCATACGAGATTAATGAAACATTTGTATATGCTTTATCTAGAAACTAAAATTTACTTCCATTTTAATAAGCATTATTTGTCAAAATAATTACAATAAATTACCAACCATTTTTTTTTAATTTTGAAATTTCAAAAGCTTGACCGTTATCATGAGAATTTTCAAGTTTAAATTCAAACTGTTTACCATGCATATAAAAAGAAAAGGTGAGATATTATAGGGTGTTATATTTAAGTACCGAAAAATTTGAAGAGATTTTTTTTTTTGTGTGAAATAATTGACCATCTAATATCTGTCACATAATTGATATCACTTGTAGCAATTTATCTTTAACACTTATCCCATCAAAAACTAAACTTATGACCAAAAAAATACTTGTCATTAAGGGAAAAAAATTCTAATTCACAACGTAATAGTTCAAGTTTCATTATTCAGCGATTTGATTCAATTAAAATTTGACACAAAGATAATTGATACAACTTAGAAGAATAATTTTCCATCATTTATCTGACTATACATAAAATCAAAATCTTCTAATATAGTTGTTTGTTAGAATTGGAGATAAATAATTAAAAATCCTTGAAAAGAGAAAAATATTTTGAAAGATTGTGATATGGAGTGTTTCAAGATATGAAATCTAAGGAAATATTTTTTTATATTATTATTATTATTATTATGGAAGGAAATATTTTTTATATTATTATTATTATTATTATGGTCATAATTGTACTAAAATTAAAGTAGAGAAAAGAAAATATTTTTTGGCCTTTTGAAGGAGATAAGGCATTTTAACAACATGTGATAGTTATGTGTTCAAAAACTTATTTGGAATATAAGAAAATATTTAGTTAATGTAGAGGATTTTTGGACTGTGATTTTGTGGTATTTTAAGAAAAAAATATGATTGATAATATTAGAAAAATAAATTAGAATGATTTGAATAAATTTAGAGATGAAATGAAAATTTGATAAATATGAATATTTTATCATTGAAGTTGATAGTTACTTAACAGTATAATATTTTTAGATTTGGTCAAATGATTCGTTTGATTTTATGGTGTAGAAATTTCTTGAATTAATTAAGTGAACATATTCTTGATATACTAAACGAAATTATATATGATTGAATGTAGTAGGATTTGATTTTATTAGGTAAAAAAAAATATGTGATAAAAATTATTGGTGTAGAAAAAAAAATATTAAAGTAAACAATGAATATAAACAAGAAACATGTTAATGATGTAGTTTTAGAATGAAATTATTTGGAGGCAGATTTTGTACATTTGAAAAGGAGAACTTTGATTATTATTTAATAAAGAAAGAAGTAAAATTAATAAACTTTAATATAATTTTTTACTTTAAATATTAGTTTTCTGAAAATCAATAAATTAATTTCTTTATTTAATAGCTTGAAAATCATATATATGGTGATTTTCTTATAATTATACTTCATTTTAGACACACTCTTGTTTTTATTTTATTGGTAATAATAACGATAATAATCTCGTAAATAAATTACAAGATGAATAAATATAAATAAATAAAATAAAAGAATATATGTGGTGAAAAATTAACTCCCAATAATTTCATCTTTGATATGTTAATTATTTATAAACATAATATTTTAGATTATATTCTAGATTTATAAATATTTTGTTTAAACTTCATAATTTAAATGCAAATAGAAATAGAAATAGAAATAAAATTTAAATCCAAAAATAAATACTTGCAATGTCATCAAACTATTTGGATGATTATTTGTTCCTGATTCACATTATGCTAGCTTAAACCATTGCCCCCAAAGAAGTGTTTTTCATAATTTAATGATTGTTATGGCAATAAAAGCGCGTTTTGATTGTATGAAAGCGACATCAACCATCCCAAAAAAGACTTCAAACTTCAGATGAGAAATGCCGGCAAATTCTTTTGCACATTTCTGGTGACATACATAATCACAAACATTATTCAAAATTATATTTTAAGGCTATTCTTTCATTTAAATTCGTTCACAAAGTTCTCCGATATGATACGTTTTTAACATGGAATATATAATTATGATTGATTAATCATGTATTTAAAATATATTCAATCGTTTAAATAATTTATTCCCCAAATAAAACAATACTTGTCTTACATTCCAAATCATTTAAGACCTTAAATTTGTTAAATATTGTAAAGCGAGATTTATCATTAATTGGACTTTTCTTATATGATACTATTAGATATTAATATTTTTATCAGTAAGACTGTAATTTTAAAACTGTATAATTGAGCAATTGAAAACTTTAAGCAATACAATCGAAAAGAATATTGTATTAATCTTGAAATTTTAAAATTCTATTTCAGTACTATAAAATTGAATATCTTGATTTTTTCTAAAAAAATATTGCAAGAGGTATAGACAAAAATAAAAATGGAAATTTCACCAAAACGATTAATTATTTAAAAAATTTGAAGCTAATTAAGCATACTCATCTTTGTTAACGAAATCTGAAGCTAATTTTTCATTCGTGGAGACGCTGCTGCATACCATTATACCATATATTCATTATTTCTCAGATTTTGGTTTGTTAGTGTGATCGTGAATATAATATTAATAACTTTTTGTATTCACCAAACAACATATTTAAGTAAACATGAAAAATGGGCACCTCTATTTGCATTGCACTTTTGTTTTTGGTACCTAATATATGACAACAGCTATCTTAGCTTCATTTGATGAATCGTTGTGATTCAAATATCAGGGTCTTCAACTTCTGCCATGAAACTACTACACAAAACCTGTGGACCTTCTTCAAACACTTGAACCTCAACGAAGTAAGTGAACTTCTAACAAGTTATGCTTTTTCCGACAATTTTACTCTTTAATTACATACTCAAATCCATTTCATTTCACCCTTTTAACTTTTACACGTTATTTCCGCAATTGGCGTGTTTAAAAGTTTACCTTTTTACTGAGAGAAAATAAAGTGAGTGCAAAAGGGTATGTACTGGGCAAGTTACGTTTTTATTCTTAAATGGATTCTTCATTCATTGCTTCTACTTGCAGGTGGGTTTTTTTTTTTTTTTTTCCTGAAATCCAAGCAGTGGGGGCAGGTTTTGGACTTAGTTTCAGAAAGTGATACTCGAATACTGTTTCACCCAAATACACGAAGAAGAAACCTTCAACTTTCCACACCGGCTAAAAACCATTGACTTATGAATCCAAAGATCACCGACTGAGTCCAACCTAAGAAAACCAAATAAAAAATGCCTCACAAATTGCCTTAAATCCAAGCACAGTGGTCACTTTAATCAACCTTCACACTCATAAGTCCCAACATCTTACACGTTTCAAGCTAATAGGACACAGAAAATGTACCACAAAATTGTTACATAAACTGCAAACCGTTCGTACAGCGATACCAATTGACCACATCAGATTCTTATTCATTTGGAAAAAAGCAAACCCTCTTGTTGCTTTCTCACAAAATATATGCCTAATCTCGCATATTTAGGCCCAAAAATCAAGTTATGCCGAGATATTATTCTGCCACCGATTTGGGTGTGCATCAGTGACGAGAGTTCACTGTCTAATAGTGACTCGTTCGATGGGGAAATTTTCTTGTTCCCAAGTCTCCTTCTTATAACTTGGTTTGAAATCTTTCTGGAAGTAAGAATAAAATCTTAGTGGTGGAGTGGGTTCGGCTTAGTTGAGCATTGATGGGTGCTAGAAACCTCGTTATGCTCAAAACACACATTGAATCTATCAACTTGTCTTTTGGAAATGGTTTTGTTTATGAAAACGTGGTTTGGGCTTTGGCTTCTCTTCGGGTTTTCTTCTACAACTATGTGCTGTATTCCTTGGGTTTGATTCTCAGACATATCTTCAGGTTTGATGAATTTTCTCATTTGGGTTATTGTATTAAGAGTTTTTATTTTATTTTTTTGCTAAGTAACTGGAAAATTGAATACTGATTCCCTTTATTTCATGTTTCAGATTTCATACAGAAGACAGGAAAAGCGAACACCTTATTCAACATGATCCACTCGATCAAACCAAGAGGAATCAGATTGAAGATTCTAACATTGACGGGATCGCAGAGGAGTTAGCTAATTTGCTATTTCCGATCTTTGATAATTTTTATGTAGCAATTGATGAAAGAGAAGGAGAAACAAAGTGCCCTGTTTTATTTGAGAAGGAATCCGATGCAAATATTCATGAAGATGCTGATAATTTACAAGGAGAAACAAAGTCCTCTGTTTTAAGGGAGATAAACTCTGATTTTCATCAAGATGTAAAGAAATTAGAAGGGGAAACAGATTGCTCTGTTTTGGAGGAGAAAGACTTGGATATGTGTGAACGTGGAAAAAGAAGAGAAGGAGAAATAGAGGGGTCTGTTTCCATGGAAACCGTCTCGTGCGTTCATGAAGATGTTACGAAAATAAGTGAAGATGAAACCGAAAGCTCTGTTTCCACGGGGGCAGATTCCAATTTACTTCGAGAAGACGAAGAAGAACAAACAAAAGATTCCTTCTTCACAAATTTTGAAGCCGATGATTTGATAGAAGAACCAAGTATGCTGACCTTCAGTTTCCGACAAAATTATATAGCTCCAAATGTTTCCCGTAATCTATTTTCCAGTAATGAAAATATTTCAAAAATTGAATCTTCAGAGCGTAATTTGGAGAAAGGCCTTGTTTCTCAAGAAGAAGAACAGACAAACCTCACATCCAATTCCACTTCTGATCCAAGCTTTCAAAGTAATGCATTTTGTTCAAGTGATTCATTTGATGATGACGTTCTAAACGATAGCACATTTCAATCTGATTCCGGGTCAGAATCATGCAGCAACAACAACAATGACTATTCGGTAACACTTGAAGTTCTTAGTTCAAACCATTTTTGTGAAGGATTTGGTACTGAGAGCCCTGAGGAGAATACTGATGAATTTCGTGAAGAATCTCAATATTCGCATGACAATGAAGTCTCACGCGATCTCAATTTTGATCTTGTTGAGGACAAAAATGAAAAGGAAAGTTCTTCATACCATGGAGAAGACACCATGTGGGAAGATAAATGGGATGAATCAGATTTTGACGAAGAAGAAGAAGATGACGATGACTTTGAATGGGAGAACGATGCGGTAGTGGAACAATTGAGAATGGAACTTAAAAATGCAAGACAAGGAGGGCTTGCCACTATTTTAGAAGAGGAAGAAGAAGCAGAGTCTCCAAAAGTTGTTGAGGATCTAAAGCCACTGAAGATCGAAAAGAAGATAGAATTCAAAGATCACATTGTTGAAATTCAAAAGGTTTATAGGTGCTATGCAGAGAAAACTCGGAAACTGGATGTTTTGAATTACCAGACCATGCATGCAATTGGTGAGGACCAAGTTAATTTCATTTCATTTGCATGCATTTCACCTTAGATTGGGACATGATCTATTCTTTCATTGAGTTTTTCATTTATTTCTTTGGCAATAAACTTGTTCTTGGTTAGTGATTGACATGATCACGGACTTTGCTGCTGTGTGTAGGACTTCTTCAACTAAAAGACCCTCCAAAATTGTTTATAATCCCAAAATCCACCGTCCAAGGTGTGAAGCCTCTAATATCTCAAAATTTGTGGCCACGCAAGGCACTGAATCAGATATCTGATCCAATACTGAAGTTTGTTGAAGATCTGCACAGAGATTTGGAATTGGTGTATGTTGGGCAAGTTTGCCTCTCGTGGGAAATTTTGTGTTGGCAGCACAAGAAAGTTAAAGAGTTACAACAATATGATTCTCAATGGCGTCGTAGCTATAATCTTGTGGCGGCTGAATTTCAACTCTTTCAGGTCCTCATGCAACGCTTTTTGGAAGATGAACCATATCAAGGTCCAAGAATTCAAAACTACAACAACAACCGTTGTGTCATTCGTAACCTGCTGCAAGTTCCACCCATTAAAGGTAACAGAAAGCTTAACTTCAATTCTAATTTTACTCCTTTCATTACAAATTATTGATATAGGTTTATGAAAAAAAAAATATTTTTAGCTTATTTTCTAAACTTATTTATTTATTTTAATTGTCTTTACTACTATTTAAGAAGGCATGCCCTACTTTTTAAGTATATCACATCAACAAGAGATGATATGTAATGTCAATGTCTACATCGTACTAAGTTTTTTAAATTATGAACCAACAGAAAGTATTTAAAAGTACACGCACAAACACAAGTGAGATGTTATATTTGTAATTAACTATGCTTTTATGACTATGTACAGATGACAATACGAAAGACAAAAAGATAATCAAGTTGGGTGAAGAGTGTGCAATCAATAGCGAAAGGTTGGGAAAAATCATCAAAGAGTCTATGCAAGTGTTCTGGGAATTTGTGAGAGCAGATAAAGACTATAGCAATGTCATCAAAGCTTCTCATAAAACAGGAATTGATCTCAAGGACGTAGCGGTTTCTGATCTTCTTGGGAATGTTCGAACTCAATTGCAAAAGGTTTGTTTTTTCTTGTAGAAAGATTTACATTTTTAATATGTTGCTTGACACTGTAAGATGATTATAATTGACCATGAATGTTGCAGAAGGAGAGAAAGCTAAAAGACATAGTAAGGAGTGGGAATTGTATAGTGAGAAAGTTCCAAAAACACAATGAAGATCAGATTCAACTTGATCAAGAACAGTTGCTTGCTCAAGTGGGATTGAGATTGGTGTCAAGGGTGTTGCACATGAAAAAGTTGAGAAAAGATCAACTAATGTGGTGTAATGAAAAGTTGAGCCGAATCAATTTTGTTGGCAGAAAGGTTCAAGTGGAGCCTTCTCTTTTGTTTTTTCCTTGTTGATTGATTCATGTAGCCCTTCCAGTACATATATTCTTGGATGTATAGAAACCTGCTTTCGCAGAAAATTATACACTAGTTATGTTATACATCATGTTGACATGGTGATGGAATAGTAAATCAGTTTTGGGATCAAATTTGATTTCATTTTGGTGCGTGTTTGAGGGGAGGTGTAAGGAAGAATTTCCTTTTAACAATTTTTTTCGTTATGTTTTGTTAACTTAGACATTATATTAATTCTTTTTAGTATAGCAACAACAAAGGTTCTCACTGTGATAAATATGTATATCTTCACTTAGAGATTTAAAAAGTTATTAACAATAATAATTATCAATATAGTTAGTTACTTGAACTACAAATTCAAGTACAAATTTCAGGCTCGATCCAGTTTTAAAAGTTTTTAATTAGAAGACTCTACAGAGTTAAACAAATACATCTTTTTGGGGAATATACCTCCTCTATTGGGGGAGAGAGAGAACTTAATTCTTTGGTGGAAACTAGTTCTGGAGGCTCAACACATTCATCATTATTCTTTTTCAGTTTTCAGAATGTATAGGAGTAATTAACTCTTTTATTCACGGGGGTTAGACTTAATGTACCTTAACTCGTGATTTCTGCTATTCAATATATTTCTTTTCCATACTATCATGTTATATTCTCAATCTTAATTATATAATAAGTATTGATTGCATATTTGTGGTATCTAATCATTGGATACAGTATTAGAACCTAGACTATAATAAACAACTAATTGATTGTGCATCTAGACATAGAGTACATCATTGGTCATTCTTAACATTCGAATTCAGTACTAATGTAACGTCCTATTTAATAAATAAACTTACTTAAACGACATGTCACACATTATAATATGAAGAGCAAAGTTTCGGAGTATAACGTTACTCCTACAAGTATCCAAGGTACTAGAGAGAAGACAAGACACACCATGATGCCAATACAAGGTATAGTAAAGAGATCCACAGTAGTACAAAATGAAACCTAGAGGCAAGACAATACAATGGTCGTAGCCCTAAAAGAAAAACCCAAGCGAAAGGAATCTAGCCCAAACAGGCTATGCAGCGGAGTCACCATTTCCATGTTGACCACGAGGATTTCTCGCATATGCTCACATCAATAAATTGATGATCACCGCAAAGAGAGAAGACCACACATATAACAATCAAACAAGCAAAGGGTAAGCTAAAGCAGAAAATGATTTATTATGCAGTTACATACAATTTCATAGTCCAAGATGCATATGTCAAGCGATCATGTTATGACTTGCAAACAATACACTAAGACTCAAGACGCGACTCATCCAGATACATATAATTAGTCGGATTTAGCGGATGCTTGCACTTGTAACGGCCTTCCCTGCTCTACCGAGCTAATTGTTACAGTGTTTCTTTCCCCCACACACAAGGTTAGCCTTTAAAGTGTTTCAGGCCTCCTACTACTTTCACCACTCGAGTCAGTACGCTTTATGTGTGACTAACTAACTCTTTAGAGTGTCAGGATGTGATCCTTACCTTGAATCCTTACTAAATTATATAAATGAGGCCCCATCATGAACTCCTACTAACAGGAGTCATGGAATTACATCTTGACCAACTGAGACACCACCATGAGATCTCAGCTAGAGATTCATGGAATTACACCCTAACCAATGAGGCACCACCACGAAACTATCGTGGAATTATGCCCTAACCACATACAAATCATGTTTCACCAACCAAGAGTGTACTTGTCATGCATACCAATCTCATGTCAACATTTATAACCAACCTTCATTCATATTCCATACCAAAATCATACCAAACTCATCATATTCAGCCCATGAACCATTCCATACATGCAACATCACTCAAAACATGCTTTAACACAATAATCCAACTAAACATGTGACCTTCATCCAAGAATAGAGAAGTAAACAAAACAAGAACGCATTCTCGCCTAGCTCTCGCTCAGGTTGAAGGTTCTCGCTCAGGCGAGCTCCCTTCGCCTAGGCGAGAGCTCGAAAAGGGGAACAATGGTGTTGTCGCGCTCTCTCGCTTAGGTGAGACCTCCTCGCCTGAGCGAGATGGGCTCTCACTCAAAATAGGAGCTCGTCGCCTGAGCGATAGCTCGTGCAACACCTGAGTGGGTTTTCTGATACTCTCGCTTAGGCGAGATCCACTCGCTTGGACGAGATTATCAAATCTCCGCCACTGTTCACGCAAGCCAGCACAAAAGTTATCCAGAGCAAGGCACAATACATGTTCGTATTAACTTAAAAGCCATAAAATCACTAAAGAGCACAAAATAGAACTGAAACGCAAGCATAAGTACATTTAAATGCGGAACCCTAGCTTCCCTTACCTGGAAATAAGCTAGCAAGGACTTCGACACCCAACAGTTGAGCACGACAGCTCACGGAACAGATTTGTGAACTGAACAAGATAGCAGAATATATTTTAAAATGAGCTTACTACGAAACCCTAACTGAAAATACGAAAATATGCTTAGAGAGGAGAAGTATGAGCTGGAGAATAACTTACATGGAGCAAGAAAATGAGATTGAGCTACTTGACCAAAATTGGGGCTAAACCCTAGTAGAGCCTTTGTGAGGAAAAGAAGAGTGTGAGAGTACTATTTTTGCAAGAATGACAGAAGTGAAAGGGGTTTGGTTGCCTTAGGGGCCTTGAACACCCTATAGGCTAGCCCTCAGACCCATTAGATTTTGGGGCAGCCCTTAAATATTAGGGCTAAAATATAAGTGGGCCTTACAACTAAATGCGAACTTTTAATAAGGAATGTCTAAGACTACATATCAAGATCGACACCTCGTACCAAATGGTTCTTTCCACCCTCATAACAAAATTCCCTCTTCTTGCTCCTTACGAACTTCCCCATGTGATGAAACACTACATTCAAACCCATGTCCTGTATTTTTATATAACTATCAATCAAACTAAATAGAACCAACATAATCCTAATGCAACCCAAACCTACAATGATGATCGACACCGTTAACAACCACACATGAAATGCAAATAAAGAACAACAATGTACACCGGTAAAACTCCTAATTTTCCCATCAAAACAAACACAAAAACAATAACCTTACTTGTACTTGTGTCATTTTTAACCGCAAATTCGATTTCATTCGCTTCGTTAATGCGTGTTCGAAAATGATCCTTACTAGTCCTCTTCAACAATCTTTATCAATGAACCCAATCCTCTTTATCAATGTTGGTCTTCACCAGGAGCTTTTCATGACTTTCGTTTTCAAATTCCTTTAAACAAGAAAAATCACAAAGTGATTGAAATGAAATTGCAAAAAAGAAAAAAAGAAAAATCTCAATATATTTACAAACGAACTATGGGTGTTAAAAGGGTAAGAAAGCATATAATTGTCCAAGCCTATGAAATGTTTATGTTATATCAAGGAATCTCATATTTTAGAAAATATACTCACATATAACAAATTACTTCATTGGTTTAAGAAGAATGTTTGAGAAAGAATAATTGAATGTCAAAATTCTAAATGTCTTGACAGATTTTAACAACCAAAAGTTACTGCAATGTTTTAATCAAAGGATTAGTATATCATATGTCTTGCATCTTTGTTTGGTAAGAGAGTATAAGTTAGAAAAGAAAAATAAAATTAACTCTAGAAAGAGGGTTTAAATAGTTTAAAACGTTGCTTTGAATATGGTTACAACTTGTTCAATTAGATGCTTGAAGGGTCACCTTAAAGGTTTTATAATCATGATCACAAAAGTTTTCTTAAGATGTTTTAACATACGATTAAGAGAAACAATGTGAGAAACGTTAAACACTTTAGGTTTTATACTATTTCATTATAAACTTGAGTTATGTCTAATTATCAGGTGCAAATTTCAAAGGGTTCCACTAAACAATAAATGTTTACTAGTATTCTCATTGTCACTTCTAGCTTACAAGAGTACAAAACCTTTTTATCCTATCACTAAACTCTATTGAAGTTTAGCAAGGACTACACAATGTCTCTTACTGCTAAAATCCCCATATTACATGGAAATTTTCTTGCAAATTTGTTAAAAAAATTAGCAAGAATTTTTTTTTCCTGCTATTTTTTCTAAGGATCTAAATTGGCAAATAATTCCTTTATAGGTAATTATTTCCTACAAAATTATAAAATTCGCAAGTATTTCCTACAAAATTTGTTGCGAAAAGTGTTTTATACAAAATATTTTGCAAAAAAATTGGCAGCAATTCCATGCATTTTTTTTTTCATAACAAAATTTATAAATATTTCCTATAAAATAAATTAAAATGAAATTGGTAGGAAATATGTATTTTTTTAATAGTATCTATAGAATAAGTATACAAACTCTTTTCATGTTTTTACAAGGTTTTTCACCCAATTGAGTGAATATGAAATACAAGACTCCTTCTCTTGATTAAACTTCAGATAAAGGTGAAGGTTATACAATGAAAACATATTTCATTAGATGTCATTGGAGAGATGAAATTTTTTAAGCACTATCAACTTTAAAGAAGGAAAGAATTAAGAGCTTATACACACATAAGAATTTATTTTCATAAATAGATAATAATGTAAATGATGGGCTTCTATATATAAGTGTCACAAAAATGTTTGTTCTAACTAAATGTTTGTATATTGTCTTTGGATTAAAACTTTTAGAAAATTACTTGACTTTTTCTCAACATTCCAATGTAATACTCTATTTCATGAGTGAAATGACATGTTGTATTTTAACAAGTATGCTAACCATACTAATGACACTTAAATGAGTATAAATTGGGTTGGTTATTCATGTATCAAGACCTTCTTTGAAAATTTTGAAATTTTAAACCTTTTTCAAAATATATAGGTAATTGTAGCAATATTGATTATTTTTATTCATGAAGTATATTTATGTACATATTATTATAAAGTTTCCATCATTATACATTCTTGAAGCTTTTTGTTTTTTGTAATTTTAAAGGTAAATCGTAAATTTTTGGTAAGTCTTATATGTGTAAATAGTTCATATCTTTAACACTACTACAATAAAGGGTTTTAATATTGATTATTTCCGACATTGTACTTTGGTTCCTAAACCGAAACATATCAAAGCTAGGTAAAAAATGATCTTTTAACTTCGATTTTAAACCAAAGCATAAACTTCGACTTTGGACTTCAATTATCTTTAAAACAGAAGCCCAAGACAATTAAAAAAAAAGGAATAGGTTTCGATCTTGAAAAATAGTTAAAGCCTATTTAGTTATATTCTTCGGTTCTAAACAACTTGTGGTATTAAAAAAATCATTTATTTCCATACGAACCAAAAACAAGCAAAAAGCAAACAATATAAATTTTCATGCGATTTTTTCAAGATTTTACGATACATATACAAAAAGAAATAAATGAAAACATCATCATATCATTTTTAGTGTTAAGAAGAGGGGAATGCAAACCTAGGAACATAGTCTTAAACAAGAACTGAATCCAACAATAATGGTTCAAACTTGAACACATGATAAACAACGAATGACAAACACATAGCAAAGTTTTGTACAAATTTAATCTTTATATATAAGTCTTCTTAAATTTAATCATTGAAATTTATAATTTTCGCATAATTAATATATGTCATTCATAATTTTTTAAAATGGTTATTATGGTTGTTAAATTTTTTATAATAAATTAACTAATTATTATAGATTTTTATTAAAATTAAAATAATATATTTTATGTATTTTTTTTCTAATAGTAACTTTAATTGTTTATAATAAATATAACTATTATTATTATTAAATTAGCATATAATATATTTGGGTAATTAAATATTATATATTTCTATAATATTTAGTTTAATAAAAAATTATTTAAAATAATTATCTGCTTACACACACACATATATATATATATATATATATTAATTTTAATTATTTTATTTTATATTATATCTATAAATATAAAACAAACAAAATTACTCGTAAATTATTATAGAAGAATATAAAAAATTTAATCCATTTTTCTAATTGCGACGTGTAACATTCGTGACCGTCCAATATCATCCAACGCAGATGCTCTTACTACCCTTGGATCTAGGTTGTGCAAAAACACTCATTTTATATACTACCGCAGCACTTCTTCCTTTCCTCTCCCCGCTGCTACCGTGGAAGAGAAACCCTAGGTTTTGGAAGCTGATCGGAAACAATGGTGCAGCGTCTCATCTACCGCAAGCGCCACAGTTATGCCACAAAATCCAACCAGCACAGGGTCGTTAAGACCCCCGGTAATTTCTCTTCACCCTTACAGTCGTATATTTCTATTACGTTGCGTCGTTTTGCTCGCCAGGGTTCAGTTGAGTGTAACGTGCTGCGGTGCTGTGGTGTTTGATTGTCAAATGTAGGTGGTAAGCTGGTTTACCAGAGCACGAAGAAGAGGGCCAGCGGACCCAAGTGCCCTGTTACTGGAAAGAGGATTCAGGGGGTATGCAATATTTTTTTTTCTTATTTGAGGATTTTGTTTCTCAAAAAGATCTTTAAAATGTTGTTCTTTTGAAAGCTACGTGATGCATGATTTGATTGAATTAGTAATTATATATGATGGAAAGATAGTAAATGTGCTTGGGAAAGATTGGTTCGTGCTTCGGCTTGTATCTTTGTAATTGGAATTTTAAGTTAGTTATTGTGTAGATAAATCTTTTTGATTGCGTACATCATCACGATATGATGGGTTAAGAATTTCTGATGTATTATGTAGTGTATGCTTTTGTATGAAGGTATACAAAGGGCGGAAGACACTGGAAAATTAGGATTTTTTGGTTTTGAGGCCTTGAGGCAAATTGTTCCAAAAGAATCATGCCTGGATAATAAATGGTGTTAACCTTAGCGAAAGAATACTAGTAATATTTGATTGTTTTGTTATTAATTGTTTCATTTGCACATTTATATATCTTTTATATTTAATTATTTATTCAAGTATATGTTACATTTTTAATGTTTATATATACTCTTCTACACTATTCACGATTCAACTATCATGGTTTTTGGGGCCATCCACCTGTTGTATATATTCCGAATTATTTTCCTTCAGTATTGTTCTATCTGATTTTCTTTTTAGAGCAGTTTTCGATTTTGCACTGCATGGTCCATATTTCTTTGACTGGTTACAGATTATGTATGAATGATGCAAGGATTATTGTTCTATCTGGTTTTCTTCTTAAAGCAGTCTTCAATTTTGCACTGCTAGTTGTTATTAATACTTGCTTGGCAATTAATTGCAGATTCCACATTTGAGGCCTGCTGAATACAAGAGATCCAGGTTATCCAGAAACCGGAGGACTGTGAACCGGGCATACGGAGGTGTGTTGTCTGGCAGTGCTGTTAGAGAAAGGTTTGTTTTGATCAATCCTCTTATTCTGTGGTATGTTTATTTTCGTTGCGCAAATTGATAGAGTACATTTCTCAATCATGTGTCTGGTTCTGTAGAATTATTCGAGCTTTCTTGGTTGAAGAGCAAAAGATTGTGAAAAAGGTCTTGAAGATCCAAAAGGCAAAGGAAAAGCAAGCATTGAAGGGCTGAGTTTAATGAAGCGATATATCTTTTTGGAGGGATTTTAGGTTTGGTGATTACCGTAAAGCATGAAATTTATTATTAGAGCTGTTTCCATGTTAATTTGTGTTTGTGTTGAACTCATTCTAGTGTTAACTTTGTCGACAACTCCATTATGATACAATTTTGTATGTCACGATTTTTTCTTGTTGGATTATCGTTTTCTGTCAGTAAAATGATACTTGCTCGTTAACCTGTTCATCTAGAATAGAATAACACTGCTTTGTCACTGCAATTTAACCAAACGAACCAGTGGTTTTTAAAGTTTGAAAGGGCAAGTTCACTAATACCATTGGTTTTACTAGATGCATGGCTAGTTTAGACGACTTATGTTATGTGGGTAAGTAGAATGTGTGGTACACCAGATTTTATGTGGGGACGAACGAAGGCATTGCATATTAGTAGTGAATCTTGCTGAAAATACCACTGGTATGGATATGACTTCTGTTTGCATTCTACTACATATTCTGTACGATAGTTTTTTTTTTCGACATTGCAATATAATTCGTACACCCATGAATGGTTGTTTTGGTTAACAAATGAATCTGCTTATACTAGAATCATTGGTTGTATGAACCACGTTGTTAAAAAAAATTACGCACATGGATAAATATGGTTAGAGAAGATGTTTAGTATGAATGTTTGAGGTGTTTTATAGGACTTACTACGGTAATGTTTTAAGCGATATTGTTTTAAACACTCGTTTTTAGGATGTTAGCATTCGAGTGAACTTTTGTAAAATGGTCGGTAGGACTTGTAAAATTAAGATAAATAAATTCTTTAATATGTATTTTTTAGATGTTACTATTTCATCTATTAATCTAAAATCAATATTGTTAAGAAAATTGATGATTGGAGCTTATGATTGTCATTGTTACAAAATCGGATATTTATGTTTTCAATGTTCCAAAATTAATTATGCTTTGAACTTAAGAGATTAATAGTGGGGAAATTATTTTAAGTATAACAAGTTATAAGATTTATAAAAGTTTACAATAAGTATTGTATAAAAAACGTTTACAATAAGTATTGTATAGTTTAAAAGTTTCAAGTATCACACTGACGAAAGAAATAGCATTACAAATAATCTCCCATCACATAAAAAACGTTTACAATAAGTATTGTATAGTTTAAAAGTTTCAAGTATCACACTGACGAAAGAAATAGCATTACAAATTTTATAGATTTCAAAAGATGTAACAAAACATGTCTAACCAAATTCAAACAAGTTTCAATTTTCATATTTTAGTAAATGTTGTATGCTTTATATATTTATATTCAGAGCATTTATCTTATAATTCTTATTTTGAAGGTTCGTTTTAATAAAAAATGCTGTTAATTTAACCATTAAATATGAGTAGGTTGAATATTTATCTATTTGAACATATTACTAGAAATTTAAATTCTTCTTGTAGAAAAAAAAAAGAATTGGAGAAATTGGTAGAATAGTTTTTAGAAGATGAAGTCAAAGTCATATTAGAAGAAAATTTTGAGCAAAAGTCAAAACTTAACATTGTTTGTTGATGTCAGTTTGAGGACCAGTGTGATAATTTTTAGACTGATTGTGAGAGGTATGATGTAGCTAAATGAGTCGCTTTTAGGTGTCAATTTGATCCATGATCTATAAATCAATTCTAACCCACTCTTGAATAAACCCCTTTTCATAGAAACATCAAATGAGTGGGCAAAAACAAAGCCCTAGTCCCCAAAGCCCTCTGTTAAAGTGGGTTAGGATCAGGGTTAAAGTGGACTTGGTCCCATTACAAGACTTCAATTAACTCTTAAATATAACAACTTTTGCTTAGGTCAAAGGTTGAGCCAAGCCATCTCAGCTTAGGCCAAATTGATGTTCTAACCAAGTCAGCTATAAGCTAATCATGGCATAACCAATCATGGTTCCACCATATGGCCTATTGCCCGTTAGAGATTTCTAGGGGAACTTTAGTTACTATTCAATATGTCAAATCTAGATAAGGATAAGTACCTAACATTTTGAGGTTGTAAGTCAGTAACTATCCTCACCAGTTTCAAGACAGAGTTAGAAAACCTTGATATCAATTGAAATTCAACTTACGGAAAGGATTCCACGATCGTATCCAAATACTCATATTTTTCACTAAAATACTATCTTATTTTAGATGTAATAGGAAGTAAATCTTAATGTTCCCAATACATTTTTCTACTTCACCTTGCTAGTTCAAAGACCAAACAATAAACACCATCAAAATTGTAATCTCTGCTAAAATATAGAAATTATTTTGTTCATTGGTAAAAAAACTAAGGGAGAGTTTACTTATCAATTCGAGTAAAAACATTGTCCGACATGATCACCATTGGATTCTCTCTAAACAAAAAAGACTCCTGCTGAATTTAACAGAAGGAAGTGTCATTAAGAATCAACTCCCTCCATGTCTACAATCTAACCACCAACTCTAAACCCAAACCAAAAGCACAAATACTAATACACAATACAACTTCGTGTCCAACTAACTAATCCAATATCCTCAACAACACACAAAGTAAACAACACCACTAGTAGTTATCAATCCTCAAATGAAAGGAATTATCCTAATAACAAAAAACACAGGATAAAAATCAAACACATTACACACCTTGATTTTCTTGAGTAATTCTTATTTTGTCATCCACGACACAGAAGAATCCATCATTATGAGATTAGCCTTCACACTTTGTTACCACAACCAATAAACAAAAAGAATTCACTTACATCCAACCCGAGAGAACCAGCCTCTTCATCCAAGCTTAAATATTGAATAGCACGCGTTTCACTCTCCATGATTGTCATTGAAAACACCCATTCCAAACACATATAAAAAAAACTTAAGAAGAAAAACCAGTAAATAAGAAACCTTCATGACGTATTCATTGAGTTGTAGAGGTAACCTTTGTATATGCGTAGTGTAACATCCCAGTCAGATATTACTAATTTTAATAAAATAAAATAAAATAGATAATAATTACGAATTAATTTAAACTGCCTTTCCCAAAACGCGGAAAAATTTAAACATTTACTAAACTCGTATATTTAAAATTCATAATTTCCACTAATCATTAGAAGTTCATAAACCAATTGAAATACTACTGTGTAACGAATTACATGATCATCGTCAAACACACACAGAAAGGGTGAGTTCATAACAATACAAATATAAAATTAATAAAATAGAGATTCCCCGCCCACCCCCCAAATTGCTTTATTTAATCTAAATTGCTTAATCTTAGCACTCGATACCCAATGATTTAATATCATCGTCTCATTATACAAATGAAACTACTAATCCATTTACCCATACAATTACTTGACCATGGGCCTAGGATATATCATGCTTCCATGAACTTGCCCGCTCGTGGTCCAACCTCTACGAGCCTCCCCACTCGTAGTCCAACTCTACGGACCGTGTGATACATCCAACTACGAACCTACCCGCTTGCAGCAGCCCTCAAGTGTGAGCACAAAACATACGAACCTCCTCGCTCGTATCCTCTCACGAGAGCATCATTAATATGAACCACCCCGCTCATATTAATCACGCGTTCACCACCAATCATGAACCTACCCGCTCATAACCCTGTCAAGCATCTCCTGATCCAAGTCCATATCTCAACACATCAAAACGAAATTAAGGAAAATACACTACCCTATATAAGATACACACTCAAGATAATCTTAGGGATTCCAATGCTTCCACGAACCTGCCCGCTCGTGGTGCAACTCTAGCGGTTTTCCCTTTTAACCCAATTCTACTAGGTCACGTTGTCCTTCATCCACACGCTCTCTTTAATCCTGACTTCATTTTTACACTAAATTGCCAAAAGAAATCGCATAGACATGTTTTAAGCATAGAAACACATGAAATGCCTCCTGTAGAAGAGTTACTGCATGCAACCCATAAACATCCCTTAATTGAATATGTTGTATTTTATATAATTTTATTATATAAAGTTATTATTCTCCATTTTGTTATTATTGTGGATTAACATTAATAAAAAAATTATATTATTTGTTAGTATCAATTATATTGCACATGATTATTTAATTTATGGATAATACATATTGGGTTTCTGATGAATGGTCCATGATGTGTTCGACTGTTTAATGAACAGTCTGTGATGGAATTAAATATTCAATAACTTGTTTAGAAATCTCTGGTCTCTACTAGTAACGATCAATTTTTATTATGACATAAAATTATACTCAAATACGAGATACATTTTAGAATAACCTACTACAAAGAATGCAGTACACCTCAACACACGTATAAAAATTCACCTACTCTCTCAATGATCATGTACGCTTCCGTGTTCTATTTTTTAATATTGGGAACTACTAAATTAATTTAGGGTTTCTTGTTTATATGATTGATATTTGTGATGTATAATATAACAATCGGTATCAGAGCATGTTAGATTTGAAATCAAATTTTAACCCTTAATTGGCATGAACCCTAATTTTTTTCCCCCAAGATGTTATATGCCTTTTGTTTGAGAATTAAATTTCGAAACCCTAATTGTTGTAAAATTTTCAAATTTGTCTTTCATGTTTTTTCATGGGTTTCAAATACTACAATTCCGAAAGTGTTTACGAACCCTAATTTGGGAGTAGAAACCCCAATTTCTTCTTCTCGCATGGGGTCCTTATTGAGCATCATTCTGATTTGTAGTTCAAGGTGGGGAACAATAGTGGGTTTAGTGGCGTGATGGCCGACGTTGGAACGTTCGCAGTTTGTGATTTGGGTCTGTTGTTCTGGTAAGATTGTTTGTTTCAGAGGCACCTTTCTTCTCGCTTTGGAGGTACTGCTCCTTCATCTTATGTGGCTTAATCGTTGTGATACAATACTTAAAATAAATAAAGGAAATGTTAGGGTAGATTTGTAATTACATAAAGTTGTAATAGGTATTTTGTTAAACAGTTAGAAAAGAAATATATAGCAAATATGTGAACCCAAGGGCAATGCTTTTTGGCATGGAAAAAATTCTTATAATCTATGACTACACAATACGATTTATGTTCGGTTTCCAGTCTACAACTTGGATTCCCTATAATCCTTGGTAGTTCTTCGAGAGAATTATTTCATCTCCTAACTCTACTGTTACATTGGTATCAGAGTTAGGTTTTGAAGGGAAGGCTCTTCATTGGCATAGTGCATATGTAAAAAATAATAGATTTGAATAATTTACCTTTGTGGGAAAACTATACATGTATTCTGTTGGATCGTTTTGGTGCAATCTGTGATGATCACATGGCTGAGTTGATGCAACTTCAGCAAAAAGGCTATATCACTGAATATCATGATGCAATTGTATCTCGAGTTGACTTGTCTCAATCACATCAGCTTAGTTGTTTTCTTGGGGGTATGAAATAAGATATGCTGATGATGGTGCAAATGTTTCAACTAACCACCGTCATGAAGGCCTTTTCCTTAGCAAAAATGGACGAGTCTGTCAACACTAACTCTTCTCCAAATACATCATTTTCCAAATAGAGCAAGCCCAATCTAGTATCAAAACCCCCATTATTACCAACACCATCCAATAAGGTTGACAATTCCAAGCCTCACACACAACTTACAAAACACTTAACACCAACCGATATGACTGAACGAAGGAGCAAAGGATTATGATATTTTTGTGACGAGCCTTTCACTCCAACTCACAGTTTGACACACAAGAAGTTGCAAAATCATATCATGGAGTTGGATGAAGGATCGGATTCTGAAGTAGATCATTGTGTTGGTGAAGACAATGGCACGAATGACGTAGTGGACCCTTTGATTTCTGTAAATGCTTTGTCTAGTTTAACAAACTTTTGAACAATGTGTGTGACAGGTCTGTTTAAGAAGAACCCTCTACACATATTGATCAATATTGGGAGTACTAATAACTTCCTAGATGTGTATTTGGCTAGGAAGTTAGGATGCAAAATAGAGAAGATGGATCCATCGAATGTGACTGTCGTTGATTGAACTAAAGTTCATATTTTTTCTGTTGTTAAGGCTTTTACTTGGTATTTACATAATACTTCTTTTCGGTATGATATGATGTTGTTACCCTTTGGTATTGTGACATGGTACTTTGTATTGAGCGGTTGATGACTCTAGGTGATCTCACCTGGAATTTTAACAAATTGACAATGGCATTTTCCGTGAATGGTAAGAGATATGTGCTTAGGGGGGCCTCCCACAATGAATTCAAGACCATTAAGAAGCTATAATTCCATAAAACCTTATCGTCAGGGGTTCATCTGTCAATGCTGTAATTATGTCCTACAGAGAGTGATGTGTTGTTTAATTCTTTATCTACGCATGCAAACCAAACCTTGATTCCTAGCAACATTGAAGAGTTATTGGATTCATTTACGGATCTTTTTTAGGAACCTACCAAATTGCCACCACGAAGAGAGGGTCATGATCACAAGATTACAGTAGTTGAAGGAGCTAACCTAGTCAACAAGAGACCTTACCGATATGCCAAACAGTAGAAAGGCATTATAAATGGGTTAATCTAGGATTTTCTCAAGTCCGACATCATTCAAAATAATAGTAGTCCATACTTTAGTCTAGTAGTGCTAGTTGGGAAAAAGATGGTAGTTAAAGGCTTTATGTTGATTACCGCAACTTGAATAAAACTACTATTAAGAATCAATTCCCTATTCCATTGGTAGAGGATTTGTTAGATGAATTATATGGTTCAACTATCTTCTCCAAAATCGATCTAAGATCTGGATATAATCAGGTGAGGATAACATATGAGGATGTCTATAAAAAGACATTTAAAACACATGCCAAACACTATGAGTATCTAGTCATGCCATTTGGGTTGACTAAGTCTCCCACAACATATCAAGGATTGATGAACACCGTGTTTCACGGATTTTTGAGGAAATTTATTTTGGTTTATTTTTAAGATATCTTGATCTATAGTAGAAGGATGGAAGATCATTTGACTCATCTACATCGGGGCTTGGATGTTATGCGGGCTAATGCTTTATATGCCAAGAAGTCTAAATGTTACTTTGGTGTTAGTAGAGTTGAATACTTGGGACAATTTATATCCAACAAAGGAATCTCCACTAATCCTACAAAAGTTGCAACAGTGAGGCAATGGCCATTACCTTAGTCATTAAGGCAGTTGAGGGGTTTTCTCAACTTAGCAAGGTACTACAAAAGGTTTGTGGGCAAATATGCATCACAACTAAGCCCCCTCACTGATATGTTGAAGATAATTAGTTTTAGTTAGCCTGAAGAGGCAAAGCTTGCATTTCAATCATTCAAAGATAATCTGAGTCAAGCACCATTTTTTGCTCTACCCGATTTCTCTAAAGTTTTTGTAGTAGAGGTGGACGCTTCAGGTTTGGGAGTGGGCATGGTGATAATGCATGATCATCATCCCATAGCATTTGTCAGCATATGAAAAAGAATTACTCGTGGTGGTACTTGTAGTCCAAAAGTAGAGGCATTACTTCCTTCACAAACAGTTTGTAATTAAGACTGATCATAGAAGCCGTAAGTACATCTTGGAACAAAGGTTCTCAACAACTTTCCAACAAAAATGGTTGGTGAAATTAATGGAATTTGACTTTATAATCAAGTATAAACAAGGTACGAAGAATGTGGCCGCTGATGCACTTTCTTGGGTGCAATGTGATGCCTTGATGATTCACCAACCTAATTCAGACCTAATAAACAAGATCAAAGCATCATAGCTAATTGATGTAGACTTATAGAAGCTCTTTGCAAAACTATAGCAAGACCTTTTATCTCCTAGACACTATAATTGCGTAAGGGGGGAACTTAGAAGGAAAGGTAGGTTGATGATTGGCAAAGATCAAGAGTTAAGAAAATTAATTCTTACCTGGTTACACTCTATAACTTGTGGAGGTTATTGAGGGTGAGACGCTATTATCCAAAGAATAAAGGTTATAGTATATATGAAGGGCATGACTAAAGAAGTCAAAAGATTTGTTCAATAATGTAGTACTTGTCAGAAATGAAAATGATGAAGGCGTGACCACCACCACTTCCTTAGAAGCTCCCTCAAGAAGGATCACTAGAAGCATGTCTAGAGGGGAGTCTTCTATTCCATCATCTTCATCTTTGTTTTGCATCACTTTAGTTTGATTTTCCTAAGTTGGTTTCTAGTTGACTTATTTTGGTTGACTTGTTGACTTTGACCCTAAAGTTGACCTTTGACCAAGATTAGATTAACTTAAACCAACATGTTAATCCTTGTTTGTCTTGTTTTGTAGGTAATTAAGAAGAAGTAGAGTATGGCTAGGTGGCACATGGTGATTTGAGCACTTGGATGATGTAGAAGAGAGAGGAAAGCAAAAAGCATAAAGTAAACGCAAAAGTAGACATGTACCTTGTCTCCTTTTGCCTTTTTGGTTTATTCCTTTGAAAGCTACTTGGTCTCCTTCCTCTTTTGGCCTAGAATCCTCATGGGAATGCATCCACCAATCATGATCCTTCACTTGGCCGAGACTTCACTAGCTTTAGGTTTCTAGGGTTTGCTTGTTAGTCCATTCCATGTTTTTGTATTTGCTAAAGGACCCCTATGAACTCCTATTTAAAGGGTGCTCCTTGTCTTGTAAAACGGTTGATCATTTTGTTTCTAAAATATTGTGTTTCAACCATCATATTTTCGTGAGCTCTCCTTCCTAGAAGTGAACTCACCTTTGCCTTATCTTGCTTGCAAGTGGCGGCACCATCACTCATCTCTAGGGTTTGGTTGGCTTAGATCCCCCCTATGAGTGGCATGCTTCTTCCATGCTTCATCTTCTATGCTTTTCATTTTTAATGTTTCTTCTTTCATTTTGCTCTTTAAGTGTTGTTAATGCTGTGTGAGTTTTAAGTTTGAATCCAACTCTCTTCTTCCTTTCATGAGCTTGAGAAATGAACCTTCACATCTAGATAGCTTGCTATCTTAATGTCCAGTGAGAATTTTCAAAAAGATTTCTTAAAAAACTTCACCATATTCATAACTCTAAAAGAAAACAAGATAATCCTTCATAAAAAAATATGATAATGCTGCTTCCCCTGTTTACTACAACCACAACTCATTCCTGACTTAGTTTGGCAACACATTGCCATGGACTTTATAAAAGGCCTTCCCAATTCGTATGGAAAACAAGTTATATTTGTGGTAGTCGATAGATTGAGCAAAGTTGCTCACTTCATGGCCTTGCAAGATCCCTACTAAATTGCATATGTGGCTCAATGCTTCATGGATAAAATCTTCAAATTACATGGATTTCCATCCTCCATCACATCTGACAGAGATCCCATTTTGTTTAGCTGGTTTTGGAAGGAGTTCATGACATACCAAGGAGTTCAGGTGCACATCTCTACAGCCTACCATCCTTAAACAGATGGTCAGACTAAAGTAGTAGATAGGTGCATTGAAACATACTTGAGATGTGTGTGTTCGAATGATCTGAAGCAATGGTCAAAGTGGATTCCTTTGGTGGAAGGGTGGTACAATATTACCTATCAAAGTACTGTCAAAGCCAACTCGTACGAGATTGTCTTTGGTCAAGTTCCACCCACTTACTTACCATATCTCCCTGAAGAGTCTAAGATTGAAGTTGTTGATTTACTACGTTAGTAGGAGTCTAAAATGTATACTTTATATTTTTATGGTTTTCATGAGATGTAAATTTCTTAATGACATTAGTTTCATTACATTTTTTTCAACATATAGAGTGTATGAACCATTTTGGGATCGTGTAAGACCCGCGAAATTTAATTAATTAAATAAATAAATAATTAATAAATGCGGGTAGTAGAAGCCTTTATGGCATTAAATTTTGATTGGTATGACGTGGAAAAGTACTAGCTCAAATGGTTGAGAGTACTTTGATTGTGTGAGAATAAGACTTGGGTTTGAGTTCTATGTATGCCATTTATGTGTTATTTAATTATTATTGTTTTAATCATATGATTAATCACGTTCTCATGATATAATGCTTGAATTGTATTAGTTAGCATGAAACATGAATGAGCATGATGGTTTAGCATTGACTTGGCATTGGTGAGGTTATGGGTTCAAACCTTGGAGAACCCAAATTAAACCTTAATTTTTTTTTTGGTATTTTTGGCTTTGGCTTGAATATGAAAAGTTGATGGAAACCCTACATGAATAGGCAGTCATGGGTAGCTGAAAAACAGACCATAAAGGTCAAATAAATGGTAATTAACATCACCATTATGCAATTTTCGTTTTGTGTAATTAAACCACATTAAAGTCACGTTTAAAAGGCAAATTTGTGGTGAGAGTGAGGGTTTTGGCAAGCTGGGACTGTACTCAGAATTAGTGCACAAAAATTATTAAGATTGGTGAGGTTTGAGTGAGGTTTTGGGGCTGAATTGAGAGGAAGTCAAAAGGGAGGCCATTGGTGATCATTGGAAGCTCTCAAGTAATCCACTCATAAGCAAAAGGATCCAGGTTAGGGGAGTTTTCCACGTTAGTTTTATGTCTTGACATGAAATGTATGATAAATGTATGATACTTATGCATGAACCTCGACTGTACTGTGATATTTTTGAATGCTGGAAATTTTCCAGAAACTGCCTAGCGGGCTATACATAGCCGCCAGGTGGCTTATACCATTTTTGTGCGTGTTTCTGGTTTCCTGGAGGAACCGCCTGGCGGTGAAGCCTTGTACCGCCAGGCGACGCAAGCCTGTAACCCATTTCTGGGTTTTTATGATGAACTGCCTGGCGGGGATGAATTTCCGCTAGGTGACACGAGTCTGTTTGATGCAATTTTGATGATTTTGGGTTTTTGGGATGATTCTGAGTGGAGGAAACTAAAACCTTAAATGTTAGAAGCGATGAGGAGTCATATTCCATTGGAGTACATGTAATTAGAGACTAAATTGGATGAAAAATTGTATGAATTCCCTTTAGGGTTTAAGAATTGGGGTTTGAGATTCTGGATTCAATTAGGGAGAGAAGGTTATGACTATTATGTAGGTTGGAATCAATATAAACGTATCGTGAATCTTGAAACATTGGAATGGTGGTTTATTTGGAGAACTCGTGGGAAATTGGAGTTGAGGACTCGCACAGGTGTAACAACAATTCTGGAAATTCCAGAAACAGATGCGCCGCCTGGTGGAGCATGTTGTGTCGCCAGGCGGTACGTGTAGAACAGTGAGGATGAACTTGAGCTTGACAATGGAAGTGAAATTCAGAATAGGGTCGACTTTAGTAGACTGAAGTAAGGCTGATTAATGTTGGATTGGATATTAGGAAAAGTGATTGGTGCATGAGTAAAATTAGTAATACTTGAAATAGCTTAGTTGTGTTGGAAGAATTAATTAAAATGGAATTGTGGTTGCAGGGGAAACATCACAATGGTTGTCATATGTTGCCATAAGCTGAATTGGTCAAGTAGGGGCTGACTTGAATTAGTTGGATCCTTTGATATTTAGTTAAACATAGAGGATGTTTATTGATACTGAAAAGGGATATAGTCGTGGTGCTGGTTTGAAGGAAATAATTAGAGCTTGTAAATAAATGATAAGTGAGAATGGTTGGAATTATCTATACGACTAAGGGGATGAATGCACAAGTGAGGTGCTATAAGGTCTGGAATATGATGGTACTAATATAGGGGACTCTAGTATCGACCTAAGGCATATTAATTAAATTTGTGCAGTGAATATGTGAGTAAGGGAGTGGAAAACAGTGTCTGAAACCAAGCCAAAATCAGTACTGCGAAGAGTACTGGTGTGGCGCCTGGCTGCATTATGGGAGCTGCCAGGCGATAGAGGTGTCACAGGAGGGAGTCTCCACTCTTGGCGCCTGGCGGCACAAAGTTTCTGCCATGCGATCGCTAGCTAACAAAGGATCACTACTACGTGGGCGCCTGGCGACGAGGGTCTTCCCGCCAAGTGGTATTGGCAGCGTGGTACATTTTTTAGGCGCTTGGCGCCTGGCGGTACGTGACACCCGCCAGGCGGTCTGGGAGCTAGCAGCGCCTAGCGGCACGTGTCCCCCACCAGGCGATTTTACTACTGTAGCTTGGAGTTGTTGATTTCATAGGTGTGCTCTACAAGGTTTTTAATGATGCTTTAAAGGTGTGATTGCTGATGTTCCTTGAGTTGTGACTCGGAACGTATCCCTTGAGTTGTGGATGGGGATAGGGGTTAAGCACGTGGTATTCCTTGAGTTGTGGCTCGGAATAACATCTCTTGAGTTGTGGCTCGGGATGGCGGATGAACACGAGGAACTCTTGAGTTGTGGCTCGGGTTGGCGAGTGTTGCCGGTGTGAGTGTGCTAGTTGTGGCCAGTACGGATGGGTCCAGATAGATTGCCCTCCTCAGTAGTTGACTGACGAGTTTGGTAGTCTTGGGACGTTGCGAACTATGTTCGTATTTGGGAACTTCACCTGGCGTTACGGTGTATGATTCGTAACATGGTTTCCCGCACGTGCTCTATCGGTTGTGACCGATAGGTATGGCAGCAAGTCATCTTGAATCACTAGAAGAGGTAGAACACGAAAGTCATGGTTGTGGCCATGATACATGAAATTCATTGGATGTTTGAGCATGTCTAGATATAGTGGCAGATCTTGGTCAAAATTTATGGGGGAGCCAAAATAATATACTCAATTTATATATTTAACATTTTTGTCATTAATTCAGTGAAAATTAATACATAATTTAATATAGCTATCATTATAACAGAAAATACATATATCTAAATGATATTGTCATTCATTTTTTCATATTCTTGAACTTATCAAAGAATTGGATCATAACTACATTTTTTAGCTATTTTTTTTTCAATGTAAATAACCATATTATTTGCAAAATATTTATTTTCCATTTTACTAATATGCACATATCAATTCAAAAGTCATCACAAGCTTTCATTTGATCATTGTTATGCTTATGCGATGAACAATCTTATTGTCTTGTTTTCATCTTTACTTCTTTTTTTATCAATTTTAAAAAATAAATTTATTATTTTATTTTTTTATCAATATACCTATTTATAAAATAAGTTTAAGACTAATAAATAATTTATTATAATCTAATCAAAAATTGAGAGACATAAATTACTAAAAAAATTATGATAATCAAGTTACAATTAAAAATCCTTTATAAAAAATCACATAATACATTATTTGCTCTTCTATATTCATAAAAAATGAATATACAAAAGGGTAATAAGATAAAAAAAAGCAAGGCTAAATATTAAACAAGTATTGCACTACTAAGTGATTTTTTTCCTTTAAGAATAAGAAAAGATATGAAAAAGATGAGGACAAAAATAATGAGTTTATATTTAACTTTTTTTTTCTCAATAACAAAAGAAATCAGGTAAGAGTAAAAGATGAGTACAACACATGAAAAAACACAAAAAACAATGTGAAGAAAAATTAAAATTATCTTAACAATTTTTTCTTTATTATATTTAATTTTATATTGTACTATTTATTAATATTAAATATTATACTTTATAAAAGAAATAAAAAAAATATCTAATTTGATTTTTCTTAATTTTTGGTGGATTACTATCTAATTTAAAATGATATACATAATTTAAAAAATTTTAAAATATATATAATTTAAAAAAATTTAAAAAATTTAAAATTTAAAAAAAATTAAAAAAGTTGGGGGGCCGTGGCCCCCTCCCGCTCCTTCGTGGCTCCGCCACTGTCTAGATATATATGTGGTATATAGGTGTATGTTATTTTATATGCTATATTTGTTAAGCTCACCCTCTCTGCTTGTGATTAGCGATGATCGTGTACGTGGTACACGTGAGCAGATGTTGTTGATGCAGGTAGCTCTGGTGAAGCTTAGCTGCGGAGAGGGGATAACTTGGGAAACTTTATGGTTTTTTTTCCTTGGTTTTGAAATAAGATGTAAACCATTATGGGTGTGATTATAACCTTTTGTTTTGGTGATTTATGGATTTGAACATTGTTTAATTATTTAATAAAGATTAAATTTTCTCACGTTTTGGGAAAATGAGGTATTATTAAATATAGTTTACTTTAATTTACTTTCTTTATTTTATTAAAAATTCGTAATATCCTGATGGGATGTTACAAATCGCATATTTATTATGTTTGTTTTATTTTATTCATTATCCATTATTTATGAAATCTAAGCATATGGTATGTATCCATATTGGATATTATCTTTATGATTCATGTTTATATTTCTTAATTGGTATTTATGCTTATGTCGTAATTGATATAATTTATTTATTTATTAATGTTATTCAACTGGGAGATTATTGTATTTTATATAATTTTATTATATAAAATTATCATTCTCCATTTTTTTATTATTGTGGATTAACATTAATGAATAAATTATATTATTTGTTAGTATCAATTATATTGCATGTGGTTATTTAATTTATGGATAATACATATTGGTTTTTGATGAACGGTCCATGATGAGTTTGATTGTTCAATAAACGGTATGTGATGGACTTAAATATTCAGTAACTTGTTGAGAGATCCCTGGTCTCTACTGGTAATATAAAACTGATACCTATTAATCAATTTTTATTATGACATAAATTATACTCATATACGAGATATGTTTTAGAATAACCTATCAGAAAAAGAACAATATTGTCTCAACACATGTATAGAAATTCACCTACTTTATCAATGACCAGGTACGTCTCTACGTCCTAATTTTTTAGTATTGGTAACTGTTCAATTAATTTAGGGTTTATTGTTTATATGATTGATCTTTGTGATGCCTAATCTAAAAGAATATACTAAAGGTTTTCCTAAGGGAGGAGAAACATATAGAAACTTGAACCAACTTTTGCATTTAATTAGTGTTGCACTAAAATAATAATGATTATAGCATGCACACTTATGTTAACCAATTATAAAGGTGTGTTGAATTTAAAAGAAAGTGTGAGGATGAATTTGAATAGATTTCACTAAATGAATATGTGTATTTCTTTGAGTGAATTTAAAGAGTAAAGTGAGTGAATTTAGAGATAAATTTTATAAAAGTTAGTAGGTGACTTCAATGATATGAAAAAAAAGAGTTAAAATGAATAAAATTTAAAATCACCTAATTACCCTTGTGATAAAAATAAAATTAAATAATTTTTAGATAAGTTAAAAATATTAAATTTTAATAATATTTTAATTATGTTCCTGCAGAGAACAAATAAGATAAGTTAGGCACGAGTATCACCTTACAATGTAGTCCGCTATCTCTTCAGTTGGCCTCTTCCCATTCGATACATGTCGGCTTGAACCCAGGAGGGGTTACCTGCAGAAGAGTCTCCGAAGCTGAAGTAAGTCAAAGCTCTCAGAGAGTCAAATCAGTGATTAATGAATGCGTACCTTTAATTGCTGGGGTCCACGTGTATTTATAGAGCATTAATGATGTATGATCATCCCATGAGCTGGGCCTTGACTTGGGCTCTAACTTGGGCTGTGAGTGGGCCTGGGCCCTAACCCAGGCCCTTAGGGTTTATTGAACGCGGGGGCTTCTATCATACTGAGTTTATTGAAGTGGTCGGCCTAGGCTCTAATCTTATCGGATACGCTGGGGTAGTCGGTCTAGGCCAGCTACTTGCCTTGATGGCTTATGTTGGCGATATGAGGTGCAGGTTGTCCCCTTAGATGTTTAGTTTAGGTTAAAACCGGTACAAGTTAGGCTAACTCGGCCTAGGCTGGATACTTGGCTGCCTTGATATGCACATTGTTTACTTATTTGGTCGAGTTGGACTAGGTGCGGTACACCAGTCCCCCAGCCTTGTTCGATATGAGTTGTCGGTCATGGATGATATGTGTTGATAAGCTAGCGGAACCGGCTAGGTGTGATACACCATTCCCCCAACCTTTAAGTGTGGTGAACAGTGTTAAGGCTAAAAAAGTGGTAACCGTCAGAGGGTAGGTGAAGAGGCGTCAGTGGTCAAATTGAAAAAGTTTTGGCGCCGTCGTTTTGAAGTGTCATATCCTTTGCAATGATGGTGTCGATTGGTCTGAGGTATGATTTTGGCGGGAAGAGTTTCGTCGTTTGGGATCATGGACTATAAATATGGGTTTGCAAACAGATGAGGGGTTACTTGTTTCATTTATGAGTTCTGAATTTAGAGACTTGTGCGCGTAAAACTGTCCGACTGGTCTTCAATTTCGACCGACATCTTATTGTAAAAAACGAAACCAGGTATGTCCAGTAGTGGTAGCGTGTCTTCGTCTAGAAGTAGTGAAAGTACCGAGTCAGATAGAAGTAAGGATAGGCGACTTGGCGGAGAGGGTACGAATTCTGGAGTTGTTACGAGCGGGATGTCGATGGAGGTTGTGAGGGAGGTTCGAGAGGATCCCCCCGAAGAGTTGGAGGAGAGCAACTGGCCAGCGAAAGGCGGTTATGGGTGGGTTGCTGCTGATGTTTGTGATCAATCATCTTTATTCAGATGGTCTCGTCTGTTGAACTCTTGGTTGAACTGCACACCCGTCATCTCCAAGGGTGTCAGTGGAGACATTGTTTCGCTAGAGAGGGTGAGTGCCGTCGACCGGGTATGCCACGGGCACGAGGGGGCTACCGAGAAATTCTTCTACATGTATATATGCCACTTTGCTCAGCTTCATGTGCGACTGCCCTTAGACGATTTCACTATGGGTGTGTTGCGGGCGTTGAATGTGGCACCCACCCAGCTACATCCTAATAGTTGAGCCTACTTGCAGGCCTTCCGCATTCTGTGCAAGTCCTTATATTTGGAGCCCACTCCCTATGCTTTCTTATATTTTTACGACACCAGACCCCGGAGGCCGGCTACTTGGCTCTCTTTGATCAGTCGCCCCAGCATCAGCAAACTGGATGCTTTCTCCTAGTCTTTCAAGCATTTCAAAGATGGGTACTTCAAAGTCGTTGTCAAGGAAGGGGGTAAAGCTCACTTTTTGAATGTGGATGGGAGTACCAAGTTTCCCTTTAGTTGGACCAGCAATCCTTCTCGGTATAAAGACATGGGAATGGAGGAGTTGTCGGCTAGTGATAAGGAGGTGGTGGGGATGTTGTTGAAGTTTGTCGATAAGTTGCCCACTAAGG
>Ga0209589_1001608_pt1 | contig 37710 bp, 15 predicted proteins | sample CowpeawhiteBW_FD_187525 | JGI IMG/M metagenome (GOLD analysis project Ga0209589, IMG submission 187525) | Root nodule microbial communities of legume samples collected from California USA - Cow pea white BW (SPAdes) (version 2) | ecosystem: Host-associated > Plants > Roots > Nodule | place: USA...
ATATATATATATATATATATATATATATATATATATATATATATATATTAAATTTTCAAATATTCTAAATAAAAAAAATTCATATTATAGTTTGATAGTTAAATATCCATTTTTTTATTATAGTAAAAATTTTATTAAATTACAATTATTTTTAATTATCGAAATAAACTATTTTGTGTAATTTTTAATGTATAAAAAATATTGTATAGTTTATATATAGTTTTTTATTATTTTTTATTTTGTAAATAATTTTTTATTGTAAATAATTATTTGAATTAAAAATATAATCACCTAAAAGAAAAAATTGAAAAAAGACTTGTGTACATTAAAATGTTATTCACTTTATTAATAGTATGATAAAAAAGTATTTAACATATATAATGCAAACCATTTTCTTTTACAACTTATTAGTATTTGTAGAAGTCTCGGAAAAAAGTAATTATTTTTTCAATTTATACTAATGAAATTTACTAGTTTGTATGATGATAGTTTTTTATAATAAAAATATTTTCACATATACATGTTAAATACACATTAGTTTCAGTGATAATAAAAAAAATGTCTTTTTATTGTTTTAAAGTATCTTGGTCATATGATGTATATGGCTTTATTGTCTGCAACCGAAGAAACACCGGTCATCTAGTTCTATTTCTCAATCGTTCTCATTTCAGTTACAGATATTTTGGTTACTCTCTTTTATCAAATATAGATAAAGGGAGGAGATCAGTTTGCAAGGAAAACTCATCAAAAACCTTTCTATCAATTCTTTCTTTTAATGGATTAAAAATACCTACTTTTGAAGAGAGGAACCTATGCTGTCACATATTAGTTATATGAGAAAATTTTTAACTTGAACAAAGGTTCAGTTGACTTAAAATAGGTTGGCAAGTGAATGTATTTTATTTTGGAGAGTTTCAAAGCTTCGTGTATGTCAAGCTAAAGTAAAAAATAAAAAACAGTGTTTAGTTAATAAAACTCACCTTTCTATACCTTCATTTGAGTTGCAATATATATGAATTAATGCTCATGTCATGTTCTCGTTATGAATAATATAAACAAAGTATTAATAGACTGAAATTTAGAAGATACAGTGACTTAAGTTTAGAACTTATATTATGTTATAGTCTCTTCACAACTTATAATTTAGGTTTGAATAACATTAGTATTTCTCTTCAACACCATATTAATCTTTTATCTTTTTAAACTTAGGTATTTTAAAGAGATTTTTTCAATATATTTTATAAATCCTAAAATTTAAGCTTGATCTTGTGTAATTTAGTATAAACCGTGATATTTACGTTTTCTTGAAAGGACGGGGATAAACTTAAAGGATCATTTAGAATCATATTTAATTAGTGATTTGGTGATCTAATTTATTAGTATGGTTCATTTTAGTTTCATGATGATTTCCAATTCTATCAAAAGGTTGATTTTTGTTCTTCAATGATTAAGTAAAGTTCAATTTCTTTTTTTAATTTAGTCTTTTTATTTAAAATTTTGATTCAATTTGCTCTTTATTTTTTTTAAATGATACAATTTTATTATTTTCAATTTGAGACAAAATAAATAATTAAGTTTAATTATAATTTATATACATATATTAAAATAATTTTATAATTAAAATAATTTTATAATTTATACATCAAATCATTTTGTTCAAGTAGTCAAATTATTCTATTTTACACCTCACCTAAATACTTAAATCTTTTATATTTAATAGCATAATTTGATACATAAATTCTATTATTTTTAACATTATATATAAATTATAATTAAGCTTAATTACTAATTTAATCTTAAATTAAAAATAATAAAATTTGATTGTTTTAAAAAATAGGGATTAAATTGAATAAAAATAATAATAAAAAAATCAAAATAAATCCTTTTAGAAGATTAAAAAACTAAATTGAATTCAAAAATAATAAAAAGTCTATTCCAATGAATTAGAGAACTAATATAATAATTAAGTCTTATAATTATAATGACTTTATAGTAGAAGGGCAATTTTTTGAGAATCCATATTGTTCGCATTATATTTTAAGGCGTAAGACTTAATCCTATGGGGTTAAGTCTGAAGTTAGAAAAGACAAATAATTTTTATCAAATGTTAATGTCAAAGTAGTTTGATTTTTTCATGTTATTAACTGACAAGAAATTACAATAAATATAGATTTAATCACTTTCATAAAATTCATTAAATTTAGTATACGACGATATTCAACTAACAGATATTATAAAAATATTCTATACATTATCATTGGATAGAATACCCTTTTAGAACCTTTTCATGTTGAAGTAACTAAAGATAATGACTGGTATTTTAACATACTTTTAATTTGATATATCCATAATTTGTCAAATTATTTTCATTTACCCTTTTAAAATTAATTTAGAATATAGTGGCACCGACAGTTTTTGATGAAATGTGAGAATTGGGATAGAGCACGTGCCAGAAGCACACCACACAACAAAAGATGGTGTCATGTGTTAGTGGAAACAAAAGTGCCCTAAAAATCGCAAAATTCACTATTCGAGTATAAACATTAGGACAAATAAACTTGCAAGTGACTATTGTTAAAATGTTCTTTATGTTATTCATTAAATATATGGTATATATGTATTATGTATAACTTTTAAATTGAATAAACAAAATAATTATGGAGTCAAACTCACTTTAGCGACTCTTTATCCCTCCCAACACGGATTCACTCAATGCAAAGGAAAATACTTACTAATACTAATAATTTGAAAGTATTAATGAAGAAATAAAATAAAAATAGGCCATCTTCATTTATTTCATTTAAAGAAAAAGGAAAAGAGGTTGGGTCGTCCACGACTACTCCTTTCCGAGTCTATGTATTGTTTTTTCACTTAATCTACTACACTTTTAAAATACCTAAATTTTCCTTGTTATACTTTTCTTTTTTTGTATTCTTTTCTATAAAATTCAACAAACTTATCCATGAAAAGTGACAAAAAAAATATGCTATATATAAATAATTTTTTTAATTTAAAAAAAATATTCATTTCCTAGTTTTCTGTATTTAAATTATTCTTACACCGCGATTCACACTTTTTAGGTTTTAATTGTTCTAATTCATTGAATTTAAAATATTCTGATTTTTATTATAATTCAAGACTATTCAACTAACTTATTACGTATAGTGGTATTTGTAATACGTTCAATATACATTCATAAATTTTTATAAATTTTATTATATACAGCAACACAAAATCCAAAATCCTTAAATTTAAAATTTGGAGAAAATATAATTAGAATTTATATCAATTTCATTAAAGAATTCCCAAAATTATAATTTAGATTCATACTAATTTAGGATAATCATAAATTTAATCTAAATATAAATCATAATATGATATTATGAGAATGTACTGTTCGATTTATTTGATTTTCAATATCTCTTTACTATTATATATCTCTATCTTTCTTTTTAGTTTCAAACTCTTTTGATTGCTGATTACGAAAGAATTCAAAGACAAAATCTTAATCTTTTTATTAATTAATGTTCGTCAAATTAACTTTTATTTTATATTTTAAATAATTAAAATAATATATATATAACTTAATATAATAATATATAAATATAATTTTAAAATATGTATAAAAAAATTGTGGAAAAGTCGTGACTCTTCTCACTTATGCAAAGTCTGTCCTTTTCCGTCAATATTAATAATGGATTAAACTTTAATATCACATTTGTGACCTAATCACAGACAACATTCGTCTTGTAGACCTCTTTAACTATATTTTCTTTTTTTAATTCAAATAATATAATAAAAGGTTATGATGGATATTTTTTTTTGAACACTTTTGGGTTTGAAGTGTAGGAATATTTCTAACAATACATAAAGATTACATGGTGAGCAATATTATTATATTATTTTCATGAAATTTTACTTGGATGAATATATATTACTCAAGTCAATATCTGTTATAGGTAATTTTAGGATTTTGTTAACTTGTTCATTCAAGAAAACTTACACGATATAAGTACATACCGTTACTATTATCAAGGTGTTTATACCGTGATAATGTCGTATTGAACTAACAATATGATTTCGGTACTCAACAATAAAGTTATATTTTTTAAGTGATATATAAGAACAATTAATCATTTATAGACACTTAAAGTGGTACTTTGATTTTATACACTATTTATCAGAGAAAATAAGCATATAAGGGAATGATTACATGGGATACCAAGTGGGCACCACCAACATTAACTACACTCTAACAATTTCTTCTTCCTCTTTACTACGTAAATATCTTGCCCCCTCCAACACACCAAAACTCAACCAGTACCTTTTCTTCTCCCTCATCAAATTTTCCAACAACACTGTTTAATGTCAATGTTCCAGCTGGCTACTGGACCCCATTCTAATGCTGTCCGATTCTTCCCTTCTCAACCAATACAAACCCGCCACGTGCCCACCCGCTTCCCAATGCAACCGACACATTCACTCGCGTTAATTTCCTATGCGCTAAATTCTGCCGCCAACTCCCCCATTCCATTTTCACCACCGTTCGTAAAAAAAATAGTAATCACGTTCCACCAGAATAAAACCACCGGATTAAAGAACTAATCACTTTTTAAACTCATCCCAAACACGGCACAGGTTGTGTGATTAGCGTACATGTTATGGTTGAGGTTATTTATCCAACAGACACAAACCAACCTAGGAATCGTACAGTTGCTGCTCCCAGTGAAGTGGTGGTGGTTGGGTTGCTCTCCACCGCATTCCGGCCATGGGTCGCCGCATCAATGGCGCCTCCGACCTCCGCATATTCTGCACCGTTGTCTTTATTCTCTGTGTTTTCCCTCAGGCATTAACGTTGCGAGAGTCTTCTCCCTCGTCACCGACGGCTCAGATTAACTCCAACTCAATCTTAGTCGCTCTTCTGGACTCGCATTACACTGAACTTGCAGAGCTTGTGGAGAAAGCCATGCTGTTGCAGAAGCTAGAGGAAACTGTGGCGGCACACAACATAACAATCTTCGCTCCGACCAACGAAGCTTTGGACCGGAACCTCGACTCTGATTTCAAGCGCTTCCTTCTCGAACCCGCCAATCTTCACTCCCTCCAAACGCTTCTCCTCTCTCACATCATCCCCACCCGAATCGGATTTCAAACCCTATTCCGCCGCGTCACCACCCTCTCCAACCACCAAATCCGTCTCTCCGAAAACCTCACCACCGTCGACCAGGCCCGCGTCACCCACCCGGATGTCCTCGCCCGACCCGACGGCGTCATACACGCCATCGACCGCCTCCTCCTCCCCCGCTCCGTCGAGGACGACTTCAACCGCCGCCGCACTCTCCGTTCCATCTCCGCCGTCAAACCCGAGGGAGCCCCGGAGGTCGACCCGAGAACCCACCGTCTCAAAAAACCTCCCCCGCCGACGAACCCTGGCTCCCCGCCGGCTCTTCCGATCTACGACGCCATGTCTCCGGGACCTTCCCTGGCTCCGGCGCCTGCGCCGGGGCCAGGTGGGCCGCACCACCACTTCAATGGCGAGAAGCAGGTGAAGGATTTCATCCACACGCTCCTCCACTACGGTGGATACAACGAGATGGCGGACATTCTCGTGAATCTAACGTCGTTGGCCGTTGAAATGGGTCGTTTAGTTTCTGAGGGTTACATTCTCACCGTTTTGGCTCCGAACGACGAAGCTATGGCGAAGTTAACGACGGAGCAGTTGAGTGAACCTGGTGCGCCGGAGCGGATAATGTACTATCACATCATACCGGAGTACCAGACTGAAGAGAGCATGTACAATGCGGTTCGAAGGTTCGGGAAGGTTCGTTACGATACTCTGCGGTTGCCGCATAAGGTGGTGGCGCAGGAGGCTGATGGGTCCGTTAAATTCGGGCACGGGGACGGGTCGGCGTATTTGTTCGACCCGGATATTTACACGGATGGTCGGATCTCAGTGCAGGGTATTGATGGGGTTTTGTTTCCGATGGAAGAGGAAGAGGAGGCGGAGCGGGTTAAAACCGCTACCCAGTCGGGTCAACCCGCTGCAAAAGTTGTTGTCAAGCACAGGAGAGGTACGGTCTACTGTTTCCTTTGTTGTTTTTTCCCGTGCTTTTCTCTGGATTAGGAAAAAGGGTAGAGGTGATAGCGATGTCTTTGGCTGGCTGGATTTCATTATTTTTTGTTTTTCCTTTTAAAGGGTTTTCTTTTATTGTGTGGCTGCTTTTGGTTAACCATGTTGATTGGCTCACGTCGTTGTTATTTTTAGTTTTTGCTGTAGAATGGAATGCGGAAAACCCTGTTGAAGTTATGAGTTGGGTTTAGTTTTGGCCTTGTGGGTTCTAGGTAGGACTGGAAGAGTTGAAATTTGTTCAGTATAAGGTTGGTTTCTTTTGGGGGCAGAAAACTAAATTAAGACATGTCTGTCTAGGATATCTCCAATTAGACATTTTGTGTCGGGTTAGTGATTATATGTTTGGTTCCACCCAACATGATTGAATTCACGTTAGATATCATTTAGAATCACGGTATAATTCCAGCTAATATGATTTTAGGTAACTGATTATATAATTTTGGGTATAGAATTGATTTAAAGTTGAAGCAACTTTAAGGAACTTTGGTGTTGTGTTGCATAAAAGTAACCGAGTTTTACTACTAATTTGTTATTAGAATGAAAATATCCATACATAAATCACATCATATCAAAATCAATTCTATCAAAAATCCATGTTTCACACACTCCCAAATTGTTTGATATGATAAATGAAGAATTGATGATTCTTGTTAGACGAATGCAGGGATTGGGAATTGGAACTACACGTTATGATGGGAAGGCTGTATTATTTGCTTGTTGTTACAGTTCATACCATGCCAAACTTTTTTATTTTATCGTTAGATATTTACATGTGTGAGGTGAAGTTTCCTAAAGGTGAAACAGAAGGGTTTTTTAGGAGAAATTAAGTTTGTTTTTGTCTTGACTTTAAATAAGAAAAGGGTTGAGAAAGAGAAACCCAGTGGCGGGGTTAGTGAATGTATTAGAGTTTTCTGAGTTGCCTTTGATGTGACCTTTTAGAGTAGAGCAAAACGTAGCTGTTGCTGGTGAAGATTAAGTCCTACCAAATAGTAAATGTGAAATATGCACAAAATTGTCTTGCCTAGCTTTTGCATCTTCCCAGTCAAAATGGTCATGTGCTATGATGACCATGTATATTTTCATATCTTTCCTTTTAAGCAAAAAAGTGCTTGTGACTCTCTGAGCTCGATCTACATCCTTAACATATCAAAATGTGAATTCTCTTGTCAAATGATTCCTTTGTTTTTCTGGGGTTAAGTTATTTATACATCTCTTTTCACATGCTAATCTAAATAAAGCAACTGTTTGTCCAAGGTTTGGTTATTCATTTTGTCGTAACTTCAATCGTGAAATGTCACATGCAGGAAAATTACTTGAAGCAGCATGCTGGATGCTTGGAACCTTTGGACAACATTCTAGATTCACCTCTTGTCAATGAAGAAGCCCAGGTTTTTCTGGCTTTCCCTAATCCTGCAAAAATGATGTGAGATTTCAACTTGTTATCTCACTCACTCACTAGATAAATTATCTTATTAATAGGATCTTATTCAGTGGAATGGTGACAGCATATATAATTAGGCAAATCAGTTTTCTTTCTACCATATGTCTATTTACACAGTGCTTGCACATGCTTTGATGCAGATCCAGAGGAAATCTGTTCAATGTAAAAAGTCAAAAATGAAGGCCATCTTTTGGTTGAATATGGGATGTTGCCAGCTGCTTTGGGTGTGATTTTCCCACATTTTTGTCCATTTTTTTGTTTTGTGCTTTTGAGTCCTAAACTTCTTCATACCATATAGTGCATGTATGTACTTAGATTCAGCTTCTTCAATTTCATAGGGTTGTTTGTTGTGTTGCTGGGATGAGAAGGTTTTCTGCGACCAATCAGGGAATCTTTCTTTAAGACATGTGCATCATTCAATAAGTAGTTTTACTGAAGAAATGGAAATGCAATAATAAAATGATTCTTTACTGTAATATCACATTCCTTGCCTCGCAACTAATATTTTTCTGTTCTCACTATCTTCCTTTTCTATCTGTATGGGCGAGACCGATCACGATATATATGTCTGTGCTGTAAGTAGCTTTGGCAAGCCATGTTTTCTAATCCAACAAGTTATCATACTTAATATTATTGTAGTGTTAAAATAACAGCTAAAACAAAATACCAAAGTGATTCTTCTCAAAGCGATTCAAAACTCTTTATTAACTCCAAGAAAAGCTGAACATAAGTAGCTGAAGCGCTACTATTTTTTATTGATCTACTTCTATGACATTGTAATACAAAAAAGAAAAAGTTGGAAATGAAAAAATATGTGATTTCTTCATCTCAGAATTATCTCAGAACAAAATAATCTTAGATTATTTTGTACATCATCGATTCTGTGTTTTGCTGACCACTATAATTATTAGAGTATGTTAATGGAAGATTTTCTGAGATCTAAAGAACATTGACATGTAGTTTGTGTGGGAATACTAGAGTTGGTTGAGGGCACAATAACAATGGATACACAGAAAACACAGGTTGAAGCTTTGGACATGAAGGATCTTAAGGAGAATAATTATCTTTTCCAATCGTCCAATCTTGAAAATCATCATTGACAAATACAGGTTAAGGAAATTTGGGATTTGATGAAAAAGAAATTCCAAAGGTTAACATAAAGTTTCAAATTCTTGGATGAAAACAGGAAGTCCGTTTGTGATTTTTCTCGAAAGAGACAAGACATTGTTTAATAATTTTTATTTAAAACATTATAAAAAAACTATATATATATAATATTTATACGGAAGAGATAAATTTTAATATATTTTATAAGTTATTCAGTTTTTTTGTTTCACATAATTTACATTCACTTAAATTTTCAACAATTTTTCAAATGTGAGTCCCAAACGTTTCTAACAGGTTTAGTGTACTCCTACCTTTTGGTTTTGTTTGTCTATTCAATTCCTTTGGTCGGTGTTACTTGTGAGGTTCTTGGTATGCTTTTGTATCCTCGTAATGAAATGAATTATGATCAAGTGTAAAAACTTTAGTTATAATTATGATGTTAAGCTTTTGCATATATTTTGTATGGGATTATTATGTATATTTTGTAAAAGGATTATAGTATCCTATAAATGCTCTACTTTAATTATTATTTATTTTTTGTTGATAAAAAAAGTTTTTAATACATAAATCCATTCACATTGGTACATATCTTGTCTGAATTACCATCAATAAGAATTTCAATACAGGAATCAAATTGTACCTGTGTTATCTGATTCTGAACTTTTCACTATGATACCTCTAATGGATCTTTTACAAGAATTCACAAGAGACATATCACTTATAATACATTAATCAAATCAACATAAGATATTTACACTATATTCGATCCAAAATTTTTAAAAAGGTTTATGTTCTTCTTTTTAATAAATTGTTAAACTTGTTTACATTAAAATATTAGTCACACACTTCTATTTCCAATTTATCTTAAGGTTATATTGTTGTCTAAATATAAAGTTAACATTATATTAAGTAAAGAATAAGTTAAACAGTCTACAAAAAATATCTTCAAGTTAAATTAGTACAATAATTTTAAGGGTTTATATTAAAAATTATATGAATTAAATTATATTTATATTTCATTGATTTTATGTCTCCAATTAGCATCATGTCTCTAAAGTGAATTCTTGCAGAAGACTTAACACACTCAACATGAAACCAATTATCTATTTTTCTCTCATCCAAACACTTCCCAACGCAACAGTGCTACAAGAATTAGATTCTTTTCTTCCGATAATGCTAAAAGAGGAAAATAAAAAGATGATGATAATTATAACAGTTTTCTTATTTAAATCTTTTAAAGATGGATTTTAATTTATGAATAAATTGACTATAATTATAGGAAAAATTAATTCATTTTATCTTTTATTGTCTTTGTCTACACATGATTTTACTAAAGGCATTTATGGAAGGATTATTTACTCGGTTGATCCCATATTGTGGTGGCAGTATGTTTACTTGTTCAAAATAATTTCAATTGCGTCAATTGAAAAATTATCTTAATTAAGTTTCTTAAAAAAATTTATTAACAGCATTAACGATATTAACGATATGTCACTTTAAAAAAAAATTTCTTAAATTTTTTATTATTATTTTTTTTTGTAAAATTATTTTGTTGTCATATGTCAGGCTTCTGGTGTGACAGTAACATTGTTTGTATCAGACAGACATAGCAATGTCACTTGTTATTGTCAAAAATTATTATCTTGATTTCAATTTAATTTCTGTACGTTTCTTTAATTCAATTTAGGTTCTATTTATGTCTCATTGATTAAGTTTTGTTTCAATTTTTTTTGAAAGTAAAGTAAATTGTGTCTCTCCAATGTGAAACCATATTTATTATTTATATAAATGTTACACTTATATATATTTTTTATAAAAAAAATGACTTTTTAACATATTAAAGTATTGTATATTATTAATCCATGTTTTGTTAATCATTTTTTTTTAAAGTAGAACAATATTGTGTCTCTCCAATTTGAGATCAAATTTATTATTTGTATAAATATTATATTAATATTTTTTTAACTAATCATTTCTTTTATCATTAAATTTTAATATAAATATCCGTATTTAATTTTGTAAAAATATTTATACTTAATTAATTTTAATTTTATAAAAAAGAATTGGATTAAAGAATATATATTTTAATTATTAAAAAATTAAGATAAAATTGAATATAAAAAATATATGTAGGAAATCAAAAAGTTATATATAAAAACTAAATTAAAATCAAAATAACAATATTTCACACATTAACACACGAACTAATCAGGAATTATTATTTTCCGACATGTGCCATTCAATAAGTAATTTTACTGAAGAAATGGAAATACAATCTTTACTGTAATATCACATTCCTTGCCTCGCAACTAATATTTTTTTTCTGTTCTCACTTTCTTCCTTTTCTATTGTATGGGCGAGAACACGATATATACGTCTGTGATGTAAGTAGCTTTGGCAAACCATTTTTTCTAATCCAATGAGTTATCATACTTAATCATTATCCAAAGTGATTCTTCCAAGTTTCAAAGGGATTCAAAAGTTTCATTGGTAGATGATGACATAATTCTTTTATAGATTCAGATTAGTGTACGTACAGGTTAATTAATAAAAAGTTTTCTTATTTAAATCTTTTAAAATGGATTTTTAAGTTATGAATAAATTGACCTTATTATTGGAAAAATTAATTCATTTTATCTTTTATTGTCTTTCTCTACGCCTGTTTACTCCAGATGTCTTGAACAGACACAAATACATATAATGCCACTTGGCACAGAGTTAGTACTAGTTACAACATAATATTTTTTAGCTATAATATATGTATATATTAGATATTCCTTATATGAGGAGATATGTTGAAAATATTCAGGAGAAAATTTAAAGAAAAAACCAAATTTAGTTGCAAATTATTTTTACCATATTTAACTAGAAAGATAAAAAAGGAAAAAGGCTCAACCATTTAGAAAAAACCTAAAAAAATGGAAAAAAGAAGAGAGGAAGTATTTTGGGGAAATAGAATCCCAACCACTTGCTTTGAAAAAGGGTAACATAAAAACGGAAGGTGCGTGAGTCTACACGTCATACCTCTGTTTCTATGTAACATACACACATACAAACATTACTTAATTAATTAATTAATTTTGTAACATTACTTAATTAATGTCGTTTTATTTAAAAAAAATGTTTGTAGATAATATTAGTGTTCGTGGTTAATAAAAAAATAAATTACATACAAAAATATCGTATATAATTTCGTAAATAAATATGATAGGTTTTTCCGAAAATTTTTCATATAAAACATTATTTATGAAACTAAATATAGAAAATAAATATCATAAAAAAATATAAAATTATTTTAAAAATTGTATCCACTGACAAAATTCATATGTAAAAGTTATATAATTTATTTATTAAAAATAATTTATTTATCAAAAATGTATTTTTTTTTAAATTACCTTGAGCTAGTTTTTAGAGGGACGTTTGGTGATGAAATCAGGACCTGATTCTCAATGCCCATCTAGGAAAAAACTTACATATCAATATGTACCCTTTTTTTAGTACTTATTTTCATCAAAATTACAATTTTGTAGGTGTGCCAAATAAAGGTTGCATTAAATAATAAGATAAAACTATCTTAAGGATTTGATAGTTTTATACATTTTTAACAAATTAAAATTATTTAAAATTTTGAATTTTTATAAATGCATATTTCATAGATAAGTTATCTGCTAGTTGTTCACACCTACAAAATTTACTTTATAGGTAATTCATAAATAATATTAGATTATATACAAAAATTGTCCATTACCTACGTAAGAATTTTGAATGTAGATACTAACCATATTTCTTGTAGTGACTATGACAAATCTCCATAGTCTAATTACGTCATGATATTCTTTAATATCATATATTTACATAATATTTGGTATAAGAGGTATGTTGACACATTATTATTATTATTATTATTATTATTATTGTTATTATTATTATTATTATATTGAAGTAAGTCTTCATTTTACTAATATTATTTGACACATCATTACCGCTCTTATTACTTGGATCTCTAAATCAAAAAATATTATTCATTAGGGAAACGCTCATAGCCATTATATTTTAGTTAAAAAACTCATATATTTCTTATTGATTTGAGCGTCAGATAGTCATTTGCATGTGGATCTATCCTAGTCTTCAGAAGTATTATACCAAAGTTTATAAAAAATATGAAAATTTTTTCACTTGTCCAAAGACTTGTCTTAAGTTCTTGATGAGATCAATTTTTTTTATTTGAAATATTATAAGAAGATTTCTATTTTATATAAATTACAATTCTATTACATGTTGATAAATAAAAACAAAATTTAAATAAAATACGTTGAACCAAAAAAAAATATAAGGTAGCAGAATTTAATGTGAATCCTAAAAGGCAGTGAAGTAGGATGACATGGTCTAGCTAATGAAATTGATTGGTTAGCAACAATTGCTACTAATAAGATCTATTTAAAGCCAAAAATAGTCAACTTACTCATTCACTACGGCATTGCAAAATTAATCTTCGTGGGTAAGTATTTAATATGTTCAAATGGGAGTAGGACTCTACAACTTAGGATTTACATTAAATACACCTCTTTTCGTAGGTATTCATTAAATTTATAACGATTTTGATAAGGAATTGTTGCATTGATTAAGAATGACTATTAATATAAATAATATTGAATTTTTAGATTCAGTATGAAAATTAGATAAATATCTACATATTTTGCCTTTATTTTCTTAGGTAATATTCAAAATTTATATTAATTTTTTTTATTGATATTTTTCCTAACTTATTTTTAGGACAAATACTAATTATTTTTATTTCTTTAATAATTATGTGACTCTTATCTGATTGATATGATCTTATGATGTAATTATAGTTTCTTTTTTATATTTGAACATTGGGGAAAATATAATTTTTAATATTAAATATTTGATAATATTTTTTTCATAAACTTAATTTTTTAAAATTATTTAATTAATATTTTAAACAGGAAAAGGACATGTATAAAAGATAAAAAAGATGAAAAATTATACGTAATCTTTTTTTCAAATTATACAATCTAAAATATTATTACATAATTTTGGTTGAGATTGTGTAATCTCAAATATTTTACATATATTATGATAATATATGTTAGTTATTTTGTTACAGGGCTGGGGGGGTGTGAGAAGAAAGTATAGAGTGCGAGAAAGAAAAAAGTTCTCCTAATATGCTAATGGCAATAGCGCGATGGTGATTTTAATGGGTGTAGCCCAAGCCAAAACTGGAAGATCAAAGTCAAAAGCATTGAGATAAGAAATTGGGCTACTTCACTAGCCCAAGGTACTATTCCTTATGGATCTTTCAACCAAAAACAGAAACCTCAAAAGAAGTATATGAAGTCTCAGGTTTAGGTTCATTTCTACTTTTGTCCATAACTTATATAACATTAACCACCTCATGTTTATTAATATGTAATATGATAGGATAAAGGGTCTCGAATAAATCTTCTTAATCTAGACTTAACCAGCCCATAAGACAAACCAGAAAGAAATTAAATATTTCACTTAATATTGGTCACAAAAGTCTTAATGTGATTTCCACAATGTTTATTTTTCTTTGATAAATCGATTTCTTTACATATAGATAATAATGGTTTAGCTGATCTAGTAATATTTGTATACATCTGATATATAAATATTTAACATATTTTTAATTTAGCCAGTATTATTAATATAATCTGACGGGAACTATTTGAGACACATATAAAAACTAAATCAATAATTTGAAAAAGAGTGTATTATGTTAATTAATTATCACAAAAACTTATACAATTATAACTTTTTCTCTTTTTTTTTGTCTCTTGATAGTTAATGTTTTCATCTATGATGTACAAATACAATACATATAATATATAAGACACATATATGTTTATTTTTGAAAAGAATATAATATGGTACGTAATATATGTATATTAAAAATTGTAAAATAATCATTAAAAACATGATAAATATATGATTGTTATTGTGTGAATTTAAATTAAAATAATATGTACTAAACATTGTCAACATAAAAAATTATATATTATTTTCATTATAAAAGTATTATTGCTTTATAGATTAGATGATAAGTATCAATGAAGTATTCTAAAATATCATATATCATATACATGTTGCAGGCGATATCAATTGTCCCGTGGCAAAAAGGTCAAGTGGACTGGATCGTAATCGAATCATTTGTTATGCTTAGAAAAGAGTTGTGTTCTGACTAAAAACTATAGTTTTTGACCTAGTGGTAAGTGTTCAATCCTAATAATACATTGACTAAATTTAAGTATCGATGTTTATACATACAAAATTATGTAATAAGTTTTAACGAGTAAAAACTAATTTGAGAGTAACGAGTTTGAAATTTTAATTACACTTTTTATATGTTGTTCCTTTACGATACTTTCAAAATATATTGATATTTTATAATATATTGATATCAATGAATTTTTAGTGTTCTAACATAGTACAACACTAAATTTTTTTAACATAGAATATGGACTTGTTAATAAAACATAAAAACTAATCTTCTATATTCAATACCTACTCTCCAATCTGAATATGTTGCAAACACACCACAAATAAAGAGAACACTCCATAATGGTGAGATTTATTCTCTTATGAGGGACAGTGTTACCTAGAATGAGCTTCTACCCTAAGTTGTTAAGGAAAGTTTATGGGAATCATTTGCCCTCTTGTGGGAGAAGTTTCTATTCTTTCTATCAAAGAACTCACTTATTCTCTTGGGAAAAAAAAAATAAAAAATAAATAAAGTCATGTGGTAAGAAGAGATGACAGAAAGGCAAGAATTAATGAGACTCATCCTTCCAGTGAAAAAAATATTCCCTCCATTGTTTGAGTCTCAACTTTGTCCACAATACTCTGAAAATCCTTAAAGCATGTTTAGTCTCATATCACACCCCCAACTGTTTCCCAATGCTTCCCCAATTATCAACACCAAGAATCTCACTTTGTTGCCATTCATGAACCCATGACATGGAACATTTTCTTTCCACACTTATCAAAGTTCCTCAAACCAAAAATATCACCAAAATGCTCTATCATTTTGCAGTTTCAAACATTAATTAGCGTGAAAAATGAATGATAAGTGGATACAATGTTTGCTATCTTTAGTATTAATCAGCATTACCACAATTCCTAACAACCACAACAATTTTGGTGGAAACATTCGTGATATTGTACCCCTTTAGACTACAATCTCATAAATAAAGAAAATATACTTAATTTATATAACTCAATGATTATAAGAATAAACAGATACTATCTTTCACAAGAAAAAGTGATATATTAAAAAATTAAGATCTATAAACATTAATCCTTAAGATTTTAGGTTAGATATTGTGTCCGGTGTTTTATATAGACAACTCTTGACTCGTTAGTGATCAATCTTAATATATCATAATAAAAAGGTTTACTAATGATAAAGTCCAACTCATATTTTGTTGGATTGATGAAAATAATATGTTTTGTAAAGTTTTGTCATTCTCTACGATAAACTAGGGAGTGAATATTGGTGACTATATAATGAACTATAAGTCCATGATGTTTTTTGATCCAGTAAACATTTTAAGTTTGTATTTGAATTTTATTATATTCTTGTAGTAGAGTGTTGTGAAATTTAAGTTAAATTCTTGATTTGAATTGTGTGAATATACTTGGAGTTAAAGAGCATGGGAGGGTAGTCTATCTGTTCTACAAATATTCACATAGTTTTACTTTTTTGGTTTGTCTTTCGACAATGATGATGGTATACTCTTGTGTTCTCTATACATAGTAGAAATGAATAAGTTGGAAAATATATAAGAAAAATAAGACCAATAATATCAACTATTAAGGCTTTACATTAAAAATATTATGTTATATCTTATTTTTCCTTCCAAACTCACCTTATATCTTTTAAATGTTAACGGAAAAAATAAACCCACAACTTCGTTCTCCTTTCCTTTATACTTTATTACTAAACTATTTTACCACTCCTGTAAAAAAAAAATACAAGAAGCTGGAGGCTATTTATGAGTAATTATTAGGGATGTTATTTTGGATTAATATGAGTGAACATTTGATTATGTTGAATTTAGGAGCAATGATATGTGAATAGGGACAAAGTTAGAGTTGTTTGTTAAGTACAGTGACAGCATTGACAAGTTGAAAACTTGAAATGAGCAACACAGAAAATTAAGAGTACATGATTTATGCTAAGTAACTAAAAACTGGTTTTGATTGAGATGGTAGTAATAAGTTATGAGAGTTACCTTTGAAAAAATTGATGGTGAACATTATTGTGTTTATGGTGTAAAGTTAAGCAGGGAAAATCGATTTGAAAAGACACGAACCGTGCTTTGAGGAAGATGTCATGATGTATGGCATCTTTTTGACAAAATGATGTGTCTTGATTTATTATTCTACCATTTTTTAGGCTGTTTGTACATTTTTGTGGCAACTATTTCAAGAAATTATACAAAAGAGCTGTACTTTTCTGTCTCACCCTAAACTTTGCTTCCATCTCTTTCGGATTTTACTAAAAAAGATAAATTATATATTTTCTTTTAGTTTTGCCTTTATTTTTTTCTTTAATTTCCTTTTTCCATTTCTTTCCTTTTTTTGCTTTAATTTCTTTTACTCATATATATCTTTTATCGGTTACGTTTTTTTTTTAATTTTTTAGTTGTTGTAAAAAAATAATGATGTAATTTCACAAAAAAAAAATGTCATTTTGGTTTCTTACCAAGTTGAATTTTGAAAGTTTTGAAATGAATGCTTTTTATTGGAATTAAAATATTGCAGTCAATTGGCCTTTGTTTATATATTGTTCCTCTATCGAATTTAATGTAATAAGAAATACTCAATTTCTTTATGAAATGCATATCAAATAGACTGGTATAATTTTATTGATTTAATAGCATTTTTTTATTTTATATAGGTATGGATAAGGACAAAAAATACCATTAAACCTAACTTTATTCTATATTTTTATATCATTCTATCTACTATTGTTAAAAAATATCTTAAACAAACCAACTAGGAGGAATGTATACTTTGGGTGATAAGAATATTTTTCTTCGACGTAATAGAGTAACCAAAATCGTAAGGGTCAATTTGTAGAGGATTTTTTTAAATGCTTTTTTTTTAGGATGTATATGATTGTATTTTTTAATGTAATAAAACGATTTTATAAAGATAAAAATATATATTTTGTAAATAATAAGAATAACATGCAAATAAGATGAGATACTACAAAAATATATATTTTACGATGATGTTGTTTTTAGGTAGGGATGTCAAAAAAATTCGTATCCGCGGATAAAATTCATAACGGGTAGGAAACGAATATAAAAAATGGATACCTGTTATCCATGGGTACGAGTATTTTTGATACTCACATGTTAACGGGGCGGGTACGGGTACCATAGTATTCGTACCCGTGGATACCCGTACCCGCTAAACTTTAATTCACAAAAGTATCCTCATATATATATATATATATTTATATATTAGTAAAAAACATTATGAGTCTTCATTCAGTAATGATGTGGAGGCATTGATGTGTCTCCAAGACTGGTTATGGACCAACATAGAAGATAATGAAATTAACACTTTTACTTATATATTTTAATCGTGATTGTTAGAAATTTTTAATGAACTTCTTATATTTTCAGGCTCTTCTAGATTAAAATTGGACAACATGAAACTTTATACAATGTTGCAAGATGTGGACATTGATGAAATTAGTAATTTCTTTAATATTTCATTCAAAAATAAACTACAATATAAATTGTTAGTGATGTTTTATTTGTTTGTTTTTCAATAATCAATCGGAGAAGGTGGACTTGTTGATCCAAGCACTAATTATGATTAAATATTTACTTTTTAAAATAATTTTGTAAATACCCGCGGGTACCTGTGGATACCCGCGAATATGAAAAAAATAGATGGGTACCCGCATAACGGATACCCGACGGATATAGGTACGGGTACCGGGTACGGGACGAATATTTATCCAACGAGTAGGGTATGAGGGAGCTACTATCCACCACGTTGACATCCCTATTTTTAGGTGACACGAAATGAAAATAATGTGATAAAATCAACCACAATTAAATATACAATTGAAAATCAAACATAAAAATACAATCAATTGAATTTCATGAAATATATAAAATCTAAATTTTCTCTTACTATTAAGAGGTGTTTGATTTTCTAAAATTGTTCAACTAATAAGTTTCTTTTCTTGTTTTTATATAAAAGGAATCACAAAACCATCCAAATTGAAGATAGACACAAATATTTATATTGAATAATGCTTAACGTGTATACTTTCAAAAATTTAAATAATACAACTTTTTAGGCATGAAACCTTTAAATTCAATACTAGTACATTCAATATACTATAACAATGGTATGAACATTTAAAAAAGACAATAAAAAAAAGAACATATAATATTTATAAATAAAGTTAAAAATTAATTTTATATATATTGTTGGAAGTCCTACATCGACTATAGATAAGACCAATTGATAATATATAAGTGGATGCAATCCTCACCTTACAAACCAGTTTTGTGGGATTGAGTTAGACTTAAAAACCCACTTCTAACATGATATCAAAGCCGAGTTAGACCCTATCTTAGTGAACTTTCTTGGATATTTTTCTTGTGTTGGAAGTCTTACATCAACTAGAGATAAGACCAATTCACAATATATAAGTGGATGCAAATTTCACTTTTTAAGTTAGGTTTTGTGGTATCAGGAGAAAAACTAATCTTGAGTAGATTTTTTTCCTTTTACAAGACTGGTGCATTAATCGTTGCTACTATTTAACAGTGTCGCAATGATGAATTGTTCATGCCAATTTCTGAAGGGCTCTAATGTGGGTTTAGGCAACTTTTGTTTTTGGTGATTTTGATTGTGATGTGCATATGAATTTGAGTGTTGCCTCCACTTTATATATATTGGTCTCTCATTCAAAGATATTAAGGTTTTGGATAGCAATGGAACAAAAGAAAAATATCAATAAATGTCAATTATGCAAAAAATAGAGCACCCAATGCTCACATTAATAATATATTTATGGTAAATCTATTTCTCTTCTCCTTACCAATTAAGTTCAGAGAATACTCATAATGGTTAATGGTTAGATATGCGATACATATAATGAGAAATTGGAATTTAATGTAAAATTTAATTGCGTCAAGTGTATATAATTAATTCAAATTAAGATTTATGTATACAAATTAATTCCAAAATTTACTATAAAATAAAAAACTTAAATTAACATAAAGAATGTTAGATAAAAAAAAAAGAATTTTAGAAATTAAGATGGTAAACAATCTACGTCAGAGAGGTTATCTTTTGAGGGCACTTTTTGCATGCATGTGGCCACTTCCGTGATAAAGTAACATTATCTTCAACACTAGGCTACAAATCAGAACATCAATTTGGGTTGGTCCACTCATATCTACTTCTAAAACAAAACACGATGCTAAATTTCAAATCAACTATCCAACACATTTTTAATGAACACCCTTCTTCAATTCCATGTTAAAAGTGGGTCCGATTCATCGGAAACACATAATTCTATGGTCTACATTCCTATTTTTTTAACTCTTTAACTCCATTTCACATATTTCACTTATTAATTTAGTGCTTTATATCATGGGTTGACTCATCGATCTATCTGACTTGCTAATCACTTTTTTTAAATTAAAATAAAAATATTTGTTAGATAAGTAATATTTCAATGTAGATAATAATATATTATAAATTAAATTATTAATACTTATTAATTAATGAAGTAATTTAATAAATTAAAATAATAATCTTTTTAATTTATACTAAAAAATATTAATTAATCAATTAAAGATTTGAAAATACTTATATATTTGGATTTTAAAATAAAAAATTGAGAAAAAATCTAATAGAGTATTTCTCTAATATGCCTCAACTTGTTTTTAGCAAAGCAATTACCATGTTGTTTAGCAGATGGACATATACCACTAGTTCTATTACTTATACTAAATTGACTAGCATGACGAAATTTTAACACATTAGTCCAATTGTTAGAGTCTACCACTTATCATTATGCTAAAAGTTATAATTATTAGTCAGAATGCAATTTTTTTTACTCAAGAGTGTAAGAGATCAATAATTACGATTCGATCGTGACTCATTCCACTTGACTTTTGTCACGAAACAATTGATATCACCTATAACAAATTTCACCGGTATATTTATAGTCTAATTATTTTCTTAAGTCAACATATAAACTAATTATATTCATATTTAACAAACAAGAAAAATGTTTATAACATGGTGTGAGACTCTTATGTCAACTAAGAGGCACAAATTCGAATACGGATACAAAAATGACACGAACAAAAAAAATGAAATATGACTAAGTTGAAAATATAGGATACGAGACAAAATAATATATTTATTAAAAGAAATATTTACAATGAACTAAGTAAAAATAATAATCTTAATTTACATAAATTAGACATATTTATCTTAAATATAAAAAAATTACTTAAATATTAAAATAAAATAATATAATATAATAGAAACTAATTTATTTAAATATAAATAGTAAAATTTAAATTAATTATAATATATTGTATTACATATTTTTTAAAATAATATCAAATTATTAACTACTTAATATTATTTTATTTTTAATTTTAATATGGTTATCGTAAAACATATTTTAATATTTCATTTTTTCTTCTCTTGTAAAAGTTTAATTTATTTTGTAATTATTTTGCTTCAGCATATTTTTTGAATCTATAACAAGTAGTTCATTAAATCATTTACAAATTTAAATTTGCATTGAGTTGGAAATTTATACTAAAATTTTTGAAGTAAACCTTTAAATTAGTCACCAAGATTACACGAGCTTTAAATTTTAATTTGAAAACCTCTCCTTAGGCATTGACTTTGGAAAAATAAGATATGTGAATATTTGTGTACTCTGATAGTTAAAAATGAATAAAAAGAATTCTGTTTTATAAAGTTAGTTCTATACTTTATTAATCAATTGAAAAAATACCATTGAATTGTTTTTTTAATATTAAGAATTAAAATGTTCAACTTATAGATTCTCGAATACTAACTTGGTACACCATTATAAAAAATACTTTTCAAAAATGTTATTTTCTATAAAACAATTAAAATGATGAAAATTTAGATAAACATGTTCTTAATGATTTACTAAGTTTTTTTTTTTATTAGAAACATATTTTCCATATAAATATCTTTAATAATTTTGAAAACGAAGTTATATAACCAATAATAGAGGAACCTCATTATATATTGATAGATTATTTCTCATTCCATTTTTCTGTAAATGGGATAGTGATGTGGATGGTATTTTAGACTACAGTCTCTTTGATCTGTTTCAAAGAAATAGTATCTTAGGGATTCTAAACTTTCTAAGTTTTAGGGATTAGGTAGCTCACTGAGGGATTCATAATTTCTTATGTATTTGTCCTCTTTCATTAATGTTAGATACATTTTAATTCAATTTTGGATGTTTTTTGGGCCTATAACTTTGATTGTTTTAATCATATATACGATCTTTTGATACTAAAGAAAGACCGTCAAGGTAAACTTTAAATTTAGAAACTCTAAATTCAACCTAATTAAGGACTCATGTAAATAATTTAGTGGTGTATTATACTGAAGGTACAGTCCAACATTTTTGTTTTTGAAATTTTAAAACATTGTATATTGTATATTAAAGGCTTCTGCAGTTTGAATTTTGGTAGATTTATATCATCAGATCTAACCAAAAATATATATACCATTGTTATCTAATAAAATATAATAGAGTTTGGGTAAAGAAAAGTAAAACTATACCAGTTCTCTTATTTTTAAGTCTTTATATACTAATATTTTCAATTTTTATTTAAAAATTATGATTTTTGTTGTCTAATTAGATTGAATATGATAATTTCTCTATTGATTTAATTGAAATCATGAAAATTTATATTCTTTGCAAAAATATTATCATAGAATTTCTATATCATCTTCAGATGAGCAATAAAAGTTATGTATGATAAGCATAAATCTTACTAACGAAAAAGAATCCCAAGGATTTGGATCAAACTTTTACACATCTATTAAAAGAATACATAAAACCCATTGGAATAAAGATTGAAGAGATAATCTTTCGAAATCTGTTGATTTCTATTGTGGTGAACTTAAGGCCTAATTAAGAGACTCTCTTAATCCCCTATAGTTTAGTTTTTTCCTCTTTTAATTATATTTGATATCTTTTACTCCATTTTCTTATAGGACAGAGACATATTAATGAAATATAAGTAGAAAACAGTACTTTAATCCTCATAATCGATCTAAATTAATCTTTGCTAAACAATATTTTTTATTTTTTATGTTATATATTTGATATGTTTGCAATACATCAATACATTATCATTTTCTTTGGTTAACATTTAGCATCACACTCAATAAATATATATATATATATATATATATATATATATATATATATAAAAGATGTGTTAACATTTCACATTAACTAAAAATAAGATAAATGAATATAAATTTCATCTAATAAATTAATTATATAAAATTAAATTACACTAACTTAAACTTGTAAGAACTTTTGTGACAGGAATATTTTAGGATACAGTCATTGATAACGTCTTATCCAAATGGTATAAGGCGCATTACGCACAAACAAACAACAAAAATGCTCTTTAGATTCTATGACATTTGTACAAAGATCACAAAGATCACACTTAAGGTGACAATCATGGGAAGAAACTCTTAAATCTCATTTTGAAGGTATTTTATCTATAATTACGTATCAAACAAAGACCTAATTTTCTGCTGAAGTTTAGACTTGACCAAAGGATCGTGTCTTTGAATGAGATTGCATATGATGCCTTCACAGAAGAATCCCTCTTCCAATGCCTACAAGCTAGTTGTTGGTCCTTACATTAACTATTTCTTTCTCTAATTTTTCAACCATTCAAATAACTTTGTGATATTTCAAGTTCTATTGCCACTTCTCCACTACAATCGTTGCTCCTTCCCCACCAAGATAAGGAAGAATTTAAGAAAGTTTGTGTTTTAAATTCATTCTTGTTTCCTTAATTATTTTCTTAGTGATAAACTTTGTAAGGCAAAGGAACCTTTATTCCTGAAAGAAGTATTTTGAGTTTTGCGTCCCTCAATCATGTTGACTACTTTTTGAAAAAAATTGTTGTTCCTCTCCTTATGGCCTCCATTTCACACACTTTGCCACTAAATTCCTATTCCATAAAAAGTTCCTTTTCAACCTTTTTCATTTCCTTCGTAGAGTTAAATTCAAAAGTTATAATACTTTCACACCCACGCCTAATTCACAACTTCCCTACCCATTGATATGATTTTCACAGAGAAAATAAATCAATTACGCTAAAGTAAAAAAGAATATAAGAATAAAACATCATATTATTTGTTTGAATAAAGAGATTATTCGACATCTGACACTCCAGTTGTCGAGATAACATCTCTTATTGAAGGGGGAAAATGCATGATTCCAGAATCAGAGCCTTCGCATCACATTAAAAAAAATAATTCATAATAATTTATATTTATGTTAAATATATTTTTAGTTCTAGATATAAAATTATGCAACAAATTATTATTTCGTTCCTTTCAAAATATCATTTGAACCGAAACATGTTAAGTATATATAAATAACGCAAATATCAATATAAAATATCATTTGAAAATGTTAAAAAAATTATGCAATAAAATTATAAGATTTCACATTAAAATTTAAAAACTAGAAACATATTTAATCTTTTATATATTTACCCATGGCACTCTTTTAATTAAAAGAAAAAAAAGTTGAGTAATCTAAACTAAAAGCTTCCTATTAGGTGGCTTCCATGTAAGTTATAACACATACATAATTGTTATAAATCTAACTGTAAATATGTACCTTAACAGATGCTGAGCTTTTTAAATTCCTTTTACAAATTATTAGTTTCTAAAAAAATATTACTGCAGTCAAAATGAACCCAATGTAAAATCCTAACATGTGTATCCAAAATATTCTCTCACAAGTGTTTCCAAAATACATTCATTTGTAAGTGCATATACTAAATATAAATAGCTCTTATACAGACACTTATGTTGAATAATATTGCAAACATATATATACTTCGAATTAATTAGGTTAACGAACTATAATGACATACTATACCAAAATATCTTAAACTGTAGTTGTTATTCTTTTTAGTAAGTTTATTTGTTAATCATAATTTTTCATGACCTATAATGTTGGGCTTCCTTATTTAATATGCTTTTAATTTTGAGAAAATTTAGCCTAACTATTTAATTAATAAGTTTGACTTCACCTATGTTTGATGTGAGTTAGGGGAAACCCTCTTAATTTAGAAAATATTATTAATTGTACAAACAATATTCAAAAATAAATCATAGAAAGGCAACAAAAGGTTAATAAGGATATGAGTGAATTAGAGAAAAACATTTCCGATGACATGTTGCAGAACTATAATTTTTAAATATTTGAGTATTTTCATACATAAGATTTTTTTAATACCAGTATCATTAATAAGATATTTTAGAATATTTTTGTTACACAATTAGATATAGAATAACCAGGTTACAACATTACAAAGTGCCCTAATTTCATAAATATGTGAGTAAATACATGGATAATATTACACACAAGTATAAAGTTTTTTTCCCAGCTTCTGTTCATCAGCTTCAGCTAGAATAGTTGAATAAGAATATAATGAAACCTTTTATGTTAATTTTATTTTATACATGCCTTAAAATTAATATAAAAAAATTTTTAAATATCATCGTAAATTTCAAATTTTATCGACGACATTTCTCTTTTGAGAACACGCCTTGGATGTTTCAAATATGGTGTCTGAAATGAAACTGTATAAACATGACCTGACCAAGGTGGTGGTGGAAATGCAGTGTACGTACACAGAGCAAGGCACAGTTCAAGAAACTAAAACTCATTATGTCAAAAAGAAAAAAAAAATGTAAAATCCCACATATGAAAATTAGAAAGAAAAATAATTTTTTAACAATTATATTTTAACAATTTTCTCCTAAAAAATGACATCTTTTAAATGATTTTCTATTTTTTTTTATTTCAAAAAGAAAATAATACTATAATAACTAAATTTTAATAATTTTATCTTACCACCTAAGTTGACATCTTTTAATGATTTTGAAATATAAATAAATAAAAAAATAAAAAATCACATAAAGAATATTAACTCAAATTATAGAAAAAAATTGTCAAAATTTAATTGTTATAAAATCATTTACTATTTTAAAAAATCATTTAAAAGATTTCATGTGTCAAAATTGAATTTTTAAAATATCATGAGATAAAAATGAACGCAAACCTGAAGAATGAAGTGAGGAAAAATGAAAATCCCACGTGTAAGACGTTCACAGGAAAAAACATGAAGATGTACAGTAAAATGTCTATTCAGTTTGTGATGAAAAAATGAAAAAATGTCCATTCACTTTGCAAAATAGTACAGCGCAATAGAAAACCGGAGACACAAAAATGGAGAAAAAGCCAATTTACAATCCTTGCTACTCCAGGGTCCTTCGACGTCATTATTATTGTTACTAAGCTTTGTTGACTTACTGTGTAATTAACACAGAATTATGTGATTTAGACTTGAAACCCGTCCCCAGGGTCAGAAATCAGAAATCAGAAATCAGAAAATGTATGCATCTAACTAACTAACTATCTTATCTATCTTTCAGATCCATAGATTTGAATGACAAATTCTAAACATGTCTCTGATCCCTGTAAGCTTTCTCTTACTCATATGAGTAGTAGTAGTAGTAACTAACTGTGTGTGATGATAATATCATAATATGATAATATGATAATATCGTGGAAGCATTAATATCTCGCCCCCCTCGTCCGCTACAGAAAGGCAGAGAGGTTAGAGAGAATGGGTCACTCCCACCCACTCATTTTCTCAATCATAACACATCCACACCCCACACACCTTCTTTCCCCACTCTCTGCTTCTCTGTCTTTCACAAACGCGCACATAAAAACACACACCAACAAATATTTTTCACACTTCCCATAATCCATCTTTTCTTCATTATTCTAAACTGTCACTAATCCCACTCCACTTCACTGGTTTTCCCCGACCAGAATAGTCCCATCCTAACCATTCACATTTTTCTCTCTCTTTATCTCTCTCTCTCTCTACATCCGCATTAAAAAAAACAATAATAACAAAGTTTCTTTTCTTTATTTAACCTTTATGATTCTCTGTCTTATATTCTTCTGGGTCTTCTGTAAATCCTTGATCTAGCTTCTTCGCTTTGTTTCAGTCAAGGAATTCTCCTCTTTCATCTGCCTATAAATCTACTAAGCAAACACCAAGGACACTCACAATTTTTTTTTTTAAAACAAAAATGTCAATGGACATGATGGCAACCGAACGTGTTTGTTATGTTCACTGCAACTTCTGCAACACCACTCTAGCGGTACAGTTCTCAATTCTCTCTCTCTTTCTCTCTCTCTTTTTTCCCTGAATTCTTCTAAGCTTGTTTGTTGTTATTATTATTATACCATGTGTTTCACCAGCTAATAATTTTCTCAATACGGGTTTTTGCTTATCTCTTGAATCGAGATCAAGAAACCAAAAGAATTCAAGGAGGAGTTGAAAATTCATCATTGAAGTGAATTTCTCTACTGGAATGTACTTTAGATCAAGAATTAATTGATTCCCATCTTATATTTTATGGGAAACTGTGACTGGGTTTTTCTTTATAACCTCTATTTATTATGCTAAAAACCTCAGCGGTGGTGTTAATTTTGTTAGAGGTCAGCACTCTCGTGAGTAATAGCAGAAGACAATTATTATTAAACTCCAAACCCAGAAACTCTCCATAATTGTAAGGAAGCATGTACTGATTTTGAAAGGTAAAAGGCGATTTGTGAGATGTTTTACAAACAAAACCCATGAGAAATTTGAGGGCTGTGACAAAAGGTAGGGCTACTCCCAGGTATTAGGGTTCTTGTAATATATGGAGCCCTTTCCCCTCTTTTTGTTCTTTTCATTTAATTTTTTGATGAGGATATATATATATATATATATATATATATATATATATATATATTTTTATATATATAGCATCGTATATATGATCTCACATGCTATATATGTTATGTTGTGTAAAAAGTCAACCGTTGTCTTAATTTATCAGTTCTTGTTTTCTTTGTGAAGTACTAACAAACAGCTCATACAACGAAATTTATACAAATCTGTGAGGTGATTTCTCTTTCCTCAGTCTACTTCGATTGATTCCTTTTCACTGAGGAGTGATGAGGTTGAAGGTGGTGTATTCTGTTCATCATGATTTGCCAGTGAAGCGTCATTTTTTGATGATCAAGGTTTTTTCACAATTTCAGACTTGTTGCTACCTTTTAAGTACTGAGACAGTGTCCTCTCTTTCTTTCTACAAGAACTTGTGGCGATTATGACGTCCAGACAAATCCATTTACGCACCAGAAAATGCCATGCTCTCTCTCTCTCTCTCACTCACTCTTTATTTTCCTTTACCTTTCTTTCCTTTCATCATAATATCTCTGTTGAGTTACTCCTTTTGAGAAAGCATTATCTTTCTTTCTTTCTCTCCTCCGATCTTGACACTGCACAAGGAGCAGTAAATTTAATCTGCTTCATGATGGTGATCACTTTTCTTTAATCATATCTGTTTGGTAGCAGTAGTGGTTAACGGTGTTTGTGTTTTAATTTCATTTTCATGGTTTCCGTTCCAGTCATGTCATTTTCATCTTTCTCTTTCTCTCTTTCTCTCTTTCCTCCTCGATCACTATGAGCTACAATGTCTATCTTTTTTCATCTTACCTTGCAGTGTCAGCCAAAAAGTGAATGGAGACATTGTGAGAGTGCTAACTTTTAAATTTGCCATGTCAGTTCCTCAGCTTCCTGCTAACATGTAGTATTCAATATGCTAGCTGCACTATCTTCCTCTCTCTCATAATCAAACACAAACAAAACATTACTTCTCTCTCTCTCTCCCACAACCTCACCAACCAATTTGTTTTCTTATTGCAATGCTGCTGCTTCGAACCACCTTTCCATTGAATGTGATAGCTTCAATTCTCTAATATATATATATAAATACTTTAACATCGACAACTGTGAAGCTCTGATATTAATTCGGTTATGGCGATGGTCCAAACAATTATGTACGAAACAATTTAAAGCATTGACAATTCCAATTCATCTCATACACCCTTTTTCATTTACCTTGTGTTCCTAACAGACACACACAAAGATTACACATTCGTCACTACTTAGTTTCTAATCAATGCCCAGTGAAGTTGAAAGTGATGATATTTGTTCCAAAATGGGTTTTGGCAGGTTAGTGTTCCATGCAGCAGTTTGCTCACCATTGTTACGGTTAGATGCGGACACTGTGCAAATCTGCTATCAGTTAACATGGGAGCATCACTTCAACCTTTTCCTTCTCAAGAAACTCAGGTATATATATATATTTATATTTCAAACCCTCCTGCATCTTTCATTATTATTTCCATCTTCTTCATTTTGCACTCTTTTTGCTGAGTAACTTCTGAACTTCATACTTTTGTGTGTGTGTGTGTGTGTGTTTTTCTCTTAGCATCTTTCTACCGTTGCTAAGTTACAGAGACAGCACCTAAGTGTTCAAGAAGCATGCAGCAAGGAACTGGGATCATCTTCAAAATGCAAATCATTTGAGTCCGTAGAACATGAGCAACCTAGGATTCCTCCCATTCGTCGTGAGTCACACTCGTTAATTCTTGTTTTGTTTTTGGCATACATAACTACCAGTTATAATTTGAATGAAGAACACGGGTCCTATAAGTATAGGCCAGCCTGAAATTTTCCGTTATACTCTGAGAAGGTATGAGAACACAATGATTCAAACAACGTTATGCCACAACTGGCACATGTTAATTAATGAAACCAAGCAGAACAATATGTGCCATCATTGAGGCCACATTGTTAAACTCAGTTTTTTCATGAGAGTGGGCGTCCATCTTTCTGAGTTTCAAGTTTTTTGTGGTACAAAGATACCCAATTTGGCCTATATTTTCTTCATCTCTATTTAAGTGTCCCCAACCAGATGGTGACCTTTCGCAACAAATTGACCCATCCTTAATTGATTGCAATCATGTTGTGCCCTAGCTACATATACATCTCAACACTACACGTACAAATATGCAAATTCTTTCCACATTTTACTGTTAAATACTTCTTTCTAGTCATGTTTATCATAATCACTTAATTAATCAACCAGTTAATAGCACAGTATGTGAACTAATACAAACACACACACGTACATACACACACCCCTCTTCATGTCAGATTATTGATTTTATTACTCATAATTAAATGATATTAATTGATATTGACAGTGGTACTTCAGTAAGTAACTTTTTTGAGAATTGAATTTGCCACTGCGCCAGTTTGTCCAACTATGGGGCCAGCTCTTGTTGAAAGTTCTTCATCAACCAGATTTTGGTTCTTAGAATATCTCATTTAGTGTTAACTAATTATTTAATTGCTAATTTGTCATGAACACGTACTTAATTACAGTCTATGCAATTTTTTTGAGTATGATAAACTAAATAAATTCATGATCAATATACAGCTCCAGAGAAGAGACAGCGTGTTCCTTCTGCTTATAACCGGTTCATTAAGTAAGTTATCTGTCAATTTACAATAAACTATTCCTTACATTTTCCATCTACTTTGTATCATCTATATCTACACTTATATTTGTATATAGAAATTGGTTAATGTTTAAAATTAAAGAAAAATAGTTGAATCGAAGGATTGATGTGAACGACTATTCAAATAATATGTTTGGTTGAGTGATGGACAATTGGACGAACTCACCTAAATATACATTTCTAAATAAATTATATATAGTATTATGAAGAGTTATATGTACACATGTAAATTCTTATGACTACAAAAATTTTAGAGAATGATTTTACATTAAAAGAAAAAGTTTGGGACCATAATTATAACATGAAACAACATGAATGATATAGCTGGTTTTAAAACACTGTTACTATGCAATATATCTGACATATATTTCTATCCTTTTCCTTTTCATTTATCTTTAAAGATACCCTACAAATTAAAAAAACATAGTATATATTAAATTATTTTTTTTAACTTCTTAATATTCACTATTTTCTTTTTCCTTTAGGATAAACATGTAAAATATTGGGAATTAGGTAAAATTAAGAGCATGTTTAAAAGTAATATTTTTTTTTCAATTTTTTAAAACAAAAGTACGAAAACTTCTTTAAAGTGGAATAATAAAGAAAATGAAGGGAGTAAGTTCACTTTAAAAAAATGTTATTGTCTAACAATCAGTGCATGCTATTGTTTTTACAAGTCAAAAAAATTGAAAAAGATAAATACTATATGCATGTAGGGAAAGAGAAATGTAACAGGTTGTACTTTTAAATTTGTTAAGATATTTAAAAAAAAAGTTGAAAGCGTATTCATACAAGATATATCCTATTATTTTCTTAAAAAAAAATATTTTTTTAGTAAATTATAACTTGAATATTTGTTAAATTACTTAAAAGATATATATAATCAGCTTTAACTTTTTTTTTCAAAATATATAAAATATAAGTGATGAACAATCACAATATTTACATATATGTGTGCATTATAGACAATTACTAGTGATGCTTTTCATTAACATTGTGGTTGTTTCTTTGAATACAAGTGCAATATATATATATGTAGATATATAAATAACTCTTATTGCAGAGAGGAAATACAAAGAATCAAGGCTAGTAATCCAGATATCAGTCACAGAGAAGCTTTTAGCACAGCTGCAAAAAACGTGAGTTTAAGCTTTATCACTATTCTCCTTTTCCATTTTTGCATATGCATTCTGGTATATGATATTTGAATGCACGCAAGTTTTGTATCTGTTGTTTCCCCCTCACATGTGATGATTGCACAATAAAAAATGAGTTTGTCGTTTACGTTAACATGGTGAAGATTGAAACCCAATGTCCTCTCAATTATTGTAGAAACATTACCAATAAAGCCAATGCCTTCTTTCTCTTTGTGGCTATTGCTTTATATCAAACTTTGGTGTAGTAATGGCATATGATCATGTCCTTCCACTAAATACACTGATAAATACGAACATGCATGTAGAACTCAGAAAATAGTTTGTTGTGTGAAAGACGAAATCACAAATAAAGAAACTGTTATTTGCTACATGAAAGATGATAAATGAAATTCTATGGCTAGAATTATGCAGAATCTCCTGCACCAGTCGTTTAATAACATAATATCAGCATATAGTTTGAATGAACTAAATATTAATTCTTAGACTTGACTAGTCAGTTGAAGTAAATGAGTTTAAGTTAGTTTTTGTTACAAGTTAAGTTGAAGTTAAAGTATAATTTGATTTATTGGTTCATGACTGTGATTAATTATTATCTTGAATAAAGTCCCAGTTTAGTCTTTATAACAGTAAGATTATAAAGCTTTGTTATTTTAAACTCCTACAATATGAAATATTTACCTTATTACTCTTTGATTTAACAAGAAAAAAAAAAGAATTTTTAGTCATGTTTTCGTTTATTTATTTCATAACTATCGTTTTATTCCAAAAAAAATTACTAAAATGTAAAAAACCTAACATGAGAGGGAATCAAATGGTACGAAAACTTAGATTATAAACTGAAATTGAAATTAAAAGTATTAGTTCTAATATTATTAAATGAGGTAAGTTTGACTATCATCATTGACTTATTTCTAACCTTATCTACCAAGATATAAGTTGTTAATACAATCTCTTTACATCATTTGTATGTGTTCAGTTCACAAAACTTACTTATTTTAATATAAGTTCAGTGTTTTGAAGGATGATAAAATGGTAAGTGAGAATAACTGAAGCATGAGAACCAATGTACAATGATGTTTTTTTTTTTTTTTTCTTTTTCTGTCCCTTTTGAAGACTCTTGATTCTTCACTCTCTCTGCCTTTTCCTTCTGTTTCACTGACAAGTCTTGTATCCTGAACTTTCCTAATTCAAGTCTACAATGTAGGTGTAGATTATATAGTATATAACATAAAAAGATTGTCAAAAAACCTTTTATTCTTCTTAAACTGGTAGCGTTTCTTTAACACCATTTGAAAACTGAGAAATATAATGGTGCAAGTATATGAGATGAGGTTGATACCTGTGAGAAGTAGGCAATTACCATTTAGATGTTGAGAAAATATTGTTGCTGCAAAAAAAAAAAAAAAAAAAAAAAGAAAAAGTCATGTAGGACAAACACAGTATCTATGCATTGGTTATGGAAAAATGATCTTTCCCAAAAAAAATATAAATAAAATGGCTTGGCCAAGTATATCAGAAAGAAGCATATGATGATATTATTTTTTATGCATTATCTTGAACATGACTTTGTTGAAGTTTTGATTTTCATTATGTGTAAAAATAAGTTTTACAACGAAAAGGACACAGATTTAGACATACAAGAACTATGAACCACTTTGTGGTGTCATTGATTTTTGGTATGTGAACCACTTTGGTTTTTAAACTTTCTTACTAATTAGTAACATTACAGTCAATAGTTCAGTTCAAACTTTAACTTTATTAATAAAGCTAAGATGAGTAACATCCAACTATCTTTTTCTTATTGATATACATTGATTATGCAGCTTATTTTTTCTTTTTCATTTTCATTTGGCCATATAAAACTTGTATATGTGCTTTATAGTATCTAATTAATATATTTGTTGATAAAAATATTCTTAACAAAGTGGTCCAATTCAAACTTGTTATTTTTCATATTCTTTTCTCTTATCCTATTTGCATATATTCTATCCTTCTATTTTTTTTTTCACATGATATAATCTATTATATATTTGTTTTAATCTTCTTTTTTTTGTCTCTCTTTCTGTTCCTCTCATGTCATGACACTCATTGCACATCTTATGACACAAAAATGTACACATTATCAATATCTTTAAATTTTGATTAAAATTAATTGATAGTACTTTTTTCCATTGTCATTATTCTATTATATAATTTTTTCTTTATGAAAAGATTATGCTTTTTGTTCTTAATTATTATTCATACCGAGGTTGTTTTTCAACTACTTAATGGTGCAAGAAAATTTTACACTCTCAAATAGTCAAACCCTTATTTTCCTTCTTCCACTCAGTTTAGTATGTAAAAAAAAATATGAAGAAATTACTAGGGTGACATGAGAGAAAATAGTTGAGATATAGAAAATTGAATGTGTTTAATAGAGGAAAAATGAAACAAGACAAAAATGAAAAATGTGAAATCCATATTTCTTTTTTATTTTACAAAACAACAAAGAAATTAATAGGGAAGAAGAGATGCAATAAAAATAATCAATCAATGTTCCTAGTTTTCATAGGGGATACCTTACAATGATGCACCCTCTAATTGACTTCTGGATAAATCATTATTTTGCAGTGTTTTTGTAGAGTATGCACACACATTCATACACTGTAATTGACTTCTTCTGGATAAAATCATCATTTTGCACGGCTTTTGTAGGGCACAAACACACTATTTTGTGGGAAAAGATACAATTTCTCTTTTGCAGCTATTAACTTAACTACTGTATGAGATCACATTTGAATGTTTGATAAGTGAAATATAGCAGAATTTATCAAACCACTTGCTTAAACCAGAACATGTAATTAAAATCAGCACCATGTGATTTCATTTTTAGATTTCATTTTGTATATATATATATATATATATATATATATATATATATATATATATATATGTATGTGTTCTTTCCTTTGTTTTCTGGTATGAGTGTAATTAACACTTCCAATCTGATATATATGCATTCATGTTAGAGGCCGTAGTCTGCACCATGAATCCATTTTATATATGCTTTCCTCCAAATAAATAACTCACAACACAAGCTCTGCACAATATTAATTTGTAGGCCACTAACACAAAGCCACATGAAAATGAGACTTGAATTGAACTCTCATGACAGATTAATATAACATATGTTTGGTTTGGTTTGGTTTCAACTGTTCAATGAATGTGTGTGATTTGTAAAAGCTTAGGTTTATATTATATATGTTAGAAGTGAGCTTTAAGCCTAACTCAACCCCACAAAACTGACTTGTAAGGTGAGATTTGTACCTCACATATATATTATGAATTAGCCTTATGTCTAGTCGACGTGGAACTTCCAACTATATCAACTCTATATGTACTCTTTCTAGGTCTTATTACATACTATATATGGTTTGAAACACTATACCTTAATTTATTTTCTGTTTCTGATTGTGTTGTCTTATATATGAATATGTATATGCAGTGGGCACATTTCCCTCACATTCACTTTGGGTTAAAGCTGGATGGCAATAAGCAAGGAAAGTTGGACCAGGGAGATGCTACTCAAAAGTCTAACGGATTTTACTGATTATATATAAATGGAAGATTATTATTATCATCTGTTTTTTTTTTTCTTCTGTGTTTGACCTAAATCAGTGAAAAATGAGGTTGATGAAATTTCCCAATCACACAACTGGAACGGAGACTCTACAGAAAATTGACCTCAGCCTCTTACCCATGTTTAAATGTTTAATATGATACACTATAAGGATTGTGTTGCGCTTTTTCTAGCTGTTATGATATGATTGCTATTCTTGTGATTGCATTAATTACTGTGTTGAACTTAGGCACTCAAGAAAACAAACATTATTGTAAGAGTTTCATTCTCCTATAATAACGCCTCGTCCTTTTGTTTTGTAACAATAATCTATTATCTTTCTCTTTTGGGTGATTGCGTCTCTGCATATCAAAGGACGATTGCAACATTTTATTCTTTTGATGATAAGCGATCGATGAGTGTGTCACTCTCTCATCGTCCAAGAGGACCACTTCAACAGTGCTTTTCATCTTTGAGATGTTGCAATTTGACCCTTTCTTTCTTTCGGAGATTATGGTGTTTCATCCACAGGAACACTCTTTTATCCATCGTGTTATTTCATCACGGTTTTCTTTCTTTCTTTCTTTTCTCTTCTTTTTTAGAGTGTTCTTGATACAATCTTGGAGTTTTGCGCTCTGGGGTTATCTGAACATTGCGATTCTTTCTAAAATGAATAAAAAAAAAAGATGGATTTTTTTTTCTGTTCCTGTCTTTGATTGATGCTTTTGTTGTTCTTCCTGGACCGTCTTGTTCAGTTAATGCAGTGCAGCCTTCTGAAAGAAACACCATACAGTGCAGGGGTTGCATGCATGACTTACTCTGCCACCTTCTCAGAACAGTTTTTTTCTTTTTTCTTATTTAATCTTTCTTTGAAAAGGAACTATATGCAGAAGAGAGTGATTAACCAGAAACCCCAGTTTCCCTTCATTAAACCCTAAATTCGTAGCATCAGCCAAGTTTCATGCCAACAACTATTGACTGAAGTGAAAACTTCATAAGAGACCATGATTTGATCCCAGAATAGCATCTTGTCGAAACTTCTTGATTTTCACCCTAATATAAGGAATAGTTAATAAACTTTATTTATTTTTATACTTTGGTATAAATATTTAGGTTTTGTTTTATTTTTCCAGTTGTGTTTTGTGGGGCATGATTTTCATGATTCTTCTCCTTTGGCTTTGGCCACTCATATACTTTGTACTTCTACTCAAGCTTTCTTTTCTCTCAATATTGTTTTCTTATAAAAGAAGGCTTATAATACTTTCCCTATAATAATTTTTAAGAATTTATAGTTATTTAAACATATGTTTATTGTTTTTAGAAAGGTGAGAACAAGTTGCAGCGTTTGTTTCAGGGCTAGGTCTAATCTATTTATATATGGTCTCTATCCAACCTATTCTAATAAAACAAAAATACCAAGATTTTTAAAAATTCATTTTAGTTATATATAAATGTTTATCATATAAATTTGTTTAAACAACAGAAGTATATTTGGTGATATTTATGTTGTTTAGCAACATATATAAAGAACATTTTTTTTATATATTTTCGTACAAAAATTTACTATCCTTCTCGATAAAAGAATTCTTTAAAACATTTCTCTGGATATACTTTTTCGATTGTTAAAATTTTCGGAGCGCCTTATATCTTAATTAACGTTTTTTTCTCAGAATTTTATAACTTTTATAGTAATTTTTATCTAGCAAGAGAAAGTGCGTTAAAAATGGTTTAGCCCTTCTTATATTTAGTAACTATATAGAGATCCTACTACCTGTACACTTGAATACAAACAAAATTAATTATTTTCAAAAGAATTATTTAATAATTTATTTTCACACAATGAAGATATCATATTTTGAGTTGTATCGTATGAGATATCATATTTTTTACTTTTCATTAATTTTTTATGGTTCATTATGTTTTAATTAGTGTTCACACAGAATTAATGTGTATTTTATTTAATTAAACTTCATAATATATATATATATATATAGATAGATAGATTATATTATAACTAACATATATAAATATTTCGTAACATAAATTATATTTCATATTTTTTATAAATACTGTATATTGTAATATAATATCATTTTAATAATATCGAACATTTTTTTGGAAAATATTGAAATTCAGTTTAGAACTAATTATATTAAAAACGATAAAATAAAAATATTAAAAAAAATACTTCAGTGAATAAAAGCTCCTCAAATCAAACCCATGATGGAAGCGTCTTTAGTTTCGTTTGAAGATTCCTGTAAAAAACAAAGTTCGTAATTATTAGTGAAAGTAAAATAGCATATTTTATATTCACACACTCACTATTTCAAAAATTAAAAAAAAAATCCAATTCAAACTAAAATAAACTGTTAAATTAGATTATATTGAACTTTTAAATCCAAAACCAAGCAATAACACATAACAAAAAAAGTCATTGAATCCATTTTTGTGTTTCAAAACAGATATAACTCAATA
>Ga0209589_1001609_pt1 | contig 37688 bp, 13 predicted proteins | sample CowpeawhiteBW_FD_187525 | JGI IMG/M metagenome (GOLD analysis project Ga0209589, IMG submission 187525) | Root nodule microbial communities of legume samples collected from California USA - Cow pea white BW (SPAdes) (version 2) | ecosystem: Host-associated > Plants > Roots > Nodule | place: USA...
TATATATATATATATATATATATATATAAGGGTATTTTTGTGAATTAAAGTTTAGCGGGTACGGGTATCCACGGGTACGGATACTATGATACCTGTACCCGCCTCGTTAACATGCGGGTATCAAAAATACCCGTACCCACGAATAGCAGGTATCCATTTTTAATATCAATTTCTTACCCATTGCGGGTTTTATCTGCCACGGATATGAATATTTTTGACATCCCTAATCAAGGTAGAGCAGATCTCACTTTCAAAATTATTTTTGGATGTTAGACTTACGATGAAAGATGCTTTTGCATATCAATATCAGTGAAAATTTTGTACTTCCAAATATTAATTGAACATATATATTTATATAATATCGAACATCGATATCTATAATATATATATACATATATATATATATATATATGGAAGTCGACTTTCGATATATATTTATATATATTTTTGACATTTGAAAGTCTGTCATTTTCACCGGATGTTAACAGTCATAGGTATTCTTTATTGAAAGTCGATATTTGGAAGTAATTTGGAAATGAAATTTGAGTTAGTCTAATTAAATAATCAAAGAGTATTTTTGGAATTTAATTTTTTTTTTTGGAGTTGTAGAAGAAATTTTGAAGGTGTAGGAAGAAATCTCCATATTTGTTTGTGCCACGTGGGTGGTTTCACTAACTTTATCATTTTTGCACTCATTCTTTGTTTGTTAGGAGGATAGAAAGGGACTGAGAAGAAGAAGAAGGAAAGATGAAAAAAGCCAGGAAAAAGGGAAATAAACAAAATTATCTGTATTAAAAATAAATGAATAATAATAATGTAAAAATTTACCTAAAAACAATGTAAAACATGTTATAAAATCTTTTACAAATCGTACATCATACAATTACCAAATCTATTTAGTTATATAAAACAACAAATTTCTTTTTTGTTTACTAAGAGATGTTTCCAATAAGTAAAGAGAGGAAAAAATCTCCACTAAAAATAGTTTACAAAGTATGGTGAAGTTATGAATGAAGGTTGTGGATACATTTTCACGTGCGTTAATTATTAAACCGTTATTTTAGAGAAGTATTTTTTTGATGGTAAGATAACAAAAACTGTGTACTAGGAATATCCAGCGGTGGTTGTTAACGTGTCAAAAGAGGATTTGTGGAGTTGAGATTTCCTTGTCCAATCCTCATAGCTACAACTGACTAACTTCTTTCTTCAGATTCTGGACCGCAATAAAACCCAACTTAGAATTTGGAAGAATCTAGACACATTGCTTTTCAAAAACTTCAACTTCAATTATTTTGTACGTTAATAAAATTGAACCAAGAAAATAAAATACAGAGAGCGAAATGAATTAAAGTGAGTGAGTGTACTAAGTTTGAGGCAGGAAACGAAAGGAGATGAATATTATTTTTTGCAAAACCTGAAATGAAAACATTATCACCATACCACAAATAGTGTTGGAGACGTGGTCACTCTTGTTGCCTGTCATCAACTATTACACCACATCCACACCCTTGTTAAATTATAGATGGTGTTCCTCTTCTATCATCATTTTGGTAAACCCTACCTTAACATATTCAACACTACCATTCCCAACATTCTGAACCAAACCACCGAGGTAAGGTAACACTTCGTTTCATACTCCACCAATGGCGCAAACCATGTTGCTCATGTCCAGTGTCTCTAGCAGCCACTCCCTGGGTTTGAAGAAGGATCTTTTCCTCCAATTGAGGCCTAAATTCTCTCAACTCTCCTTCAACCCTCTTCCATCTTCAACTCCTTTCCCTTCTTCACCTCGTACATTCACAACTCTCGCCCTCTTCAAATCAAAGACCAAGGCCCCTCCTGCCAAGACCAAGGTACTCATTTTCCATTCTTTTATGTAAATCAAACCTGTGTCTCAGAAAATTACGAGATTTACGTTGTGTATTCATTAATTGAGGTTGTAAAGCCAAAGCAAAAGGTTGAAGATGGTATCTTTGGTACTTCTGGAGGGTTTGGTTTTACTAAGCAGAACGAGCTCTTTGTGGGTCGTGTTGCCATGCTTGGTTTTGCGGTTAGTAAAATAAATCTTACCTTGTAATTTAATAAACAGTGGCATGACGTCATATTTTATTGTGAGTCAGGAAGATTTATAAAAACATTTGTGTAGGCATCATTGTTGGGTGAAGGAGTAACTGGGAAAGGGATTCTTGCACAATTGAATCTGGAAACTGGAATTCCCATTTATGAAGCAGAGCCACTTCTTCTGTTTTTCATCCTTTTCACGCTGCTGGGAGCTATCGGAGGTTTAGGTGACCGTGGGAAATTTGTTGACGATGAGGAACCCAACACCGGAGGTGTTATTCCCGGAGGCAAAGGCTTCAGAGAAGCACTTGGTCTCGGTTCAGGTACCTCACTTTCGAAACAAACAATGTTGTTCAATTTCGGAGTTCTTATAGTAACATTTATAGAAGAGTAACATTTGTTGGGTTATTTTTCAGGTCCTTTGTTTGGATTCACGAAAGCTAACGAGCTATTTGTGGGAAGATTGGCTCAATTGGGATTCGTTTTCTCTCTGATTGGAGAAATTGTTACTGGGAAGGGAGCACTCGCCCAGCTCAACATTGAGACCGGTGTACCGATCAACGAAATCGAACCCCTTGTCTTGTTCAACGTTCTTTTCTTCTTCGTTGCAGCTTTGAATCCTGGAACTGGCAAATTCGTTACAGATGAGGGGGATGATGAATAGAGAATAGCTCTTTTTCTTTCTTTATCTCTGTTTAAACAATACTTCCTTCCTTATCTATCATCAATGCATTCAGTTCACAACAACAACAAAAAAAAAATCATCACACTTTTCTGATCTGTTTTACCCTATTATATCCTACTTCCTCATACACACGTTACACGTGTCACCGAACAAGCTTACCGGTGTGGGAATTAACCATTGCTTGGTGTCGGCGCAACACGTAAACTAAGAAAATATAAATAATTTGTTTTGTTTGTTTGTTTTGACATACGTGGTAGATATTAATAATGCTTGGTCGACGCCTCCATAAATAAAACAAAATCACTTGCATCATGGGCGGTAGCATATAAAATTTCTATGATAAATTTATTATAAAACAAAGAAGATTAGAAAGCGAAAAATGTCACGAACACGTTAAATTTCATACATTTTCTCACCTTCGTTAACATGTACTTAACAAAAGCAACTACAAAAAGAAACCCTGTCTTACGATAAGAAATAACTTAACGAGATTGGTCCCGCGTCTTATTTTAGTCTAATTACGAATTTAATTTTAAATTAACAAATAGTCAGCAATATTAATCATAAAAGTAAGTGAATAAATGTATATTGCAATGGCTTAAATACTTTATTTATTTAAAAAAACGTAAAAATGTCTATTACATCACAAATTTTCTAATTTAAACGTATGACATGAAAGGTCTTTCTTAATCCCGTCAATTGCTACAATGACTAAGCAAATGTGTAATTAACTCGGGAAGTAATTGGTGACCCTAATTAATTATAATGGACACAATTACGGGCATAGTGGTATGAATTGTAAATATAAAAAAAATGTTAAATATATTCTAAATATGATTTGTAAAATTGTAAAAAACGACCATTTGATTGTGTAAGTAGTAAATAAATAAATATAGTATATAAAAAATTAAAAGTCTTAAGGAATGTTTAGAAATTAGAAGGACGTGTGAATTGGTTTGGGTAGAGTCAAAGTGGTGGTGGACTCTATAAGGGACACGAACCTGCACAACCATAACTTCCAATAAGGCAGTTTCTTTCCTTCTTCCTCTTGTTATTATTAACTTTTCTTTCTCTTTATCTTTCTCATTCGCTCACTCGATTCATCTCAAAATGGAGAATTCCGTGTTTAACAAAAAATCACAAGTTCATCACAATCCAATTTCCTCCTCCTACACCTATTCCTGCTCTTCTCAGAGGGATGTCCACTACAGGTTCTTTCTCCATCTCTTTTTGCTTTTCTTTTTCTTCTTCTGTTTTTTCTTTCACAATAATTGCAATATCATGTTTGCTTCTTTCCTAATAAATATACCTGGTAGGTCATTTTTCAAGTCTGAATGACTGAAAAGCAGTGGCTACTTGATTCTCCTTTCACTTATATTCCCTCCTCTATGCTCTATCCATCACATGTTTTCGGATTCTTTAGGGTTAATGTTTCTTTCCTTTAAGTGTGGTTCAATTTGTTTCTCTTTTTTGGGATTGTTGCTATGAAAGAGTAACATAACATGGTATCTAATTCGCCTTTTTCATGGAAAAGGTTTTGGTTGTTAACATGTTTTGAGTGGCCAGAGTATTTCCGGGGATAGTCAAATACTACCATCTAAAAGGGTTGACTTATCTTAATAGATGTTCTTCGTGACACACACAAAGATTAAACTCATGATCATCACAAACTTGAGAAACATAATTATCTTCCATGTTAGTCGAATTGTTTATTTGGCATCTCTATACAATTTGAACACGACTACCCATGTTCTTTACCTTTCTTTTTCCCTTAATTCCACTCAAATTAATTTCTCAAATCGATCTTCAAAATCAAACGCATCCTAAATTATTAAAAAAAAACTGATTATGTGTTTCACTAAAAAACAACGAGACCAACTTCTCAGTAAACCGTCGCAAAATTTTGCCTTGTGTTGTAACAGTATGCTATGGTCAAATTTGCCTCTTCTACTTTTCTTTCTTTTTGACCATTTCACAAATACTTGGTGGGTGATGATTGGGATGGTCCAAATCCAATGCGAATGAATTTTCAAATTCTTGTTTTTGCAGTTGTGGCACTTGTGGGTATGAGCTTAACCTATCATCCTCTAACCGGAGCATATCCTCCATCGGTTCAAAATATGGGAAATCCATAAGGCGAGGTATTATATCATTCTTCAACGTTGATGACAGCAGATTCACCCGTGCTGATGAAATTGAATGTGCGCCATTTTTTTCTAAGCACTCGTGGGGTTTGTTCCGCAAAAAAACCAAGCTTCTCTGTCGCAAATGTTGCAACCATGTTGGATATTCCTACAATGATCACACTTCATCGTCTTTTCCCCTCCTTTCAAACGGAGCCCAACCATCACCTGCCACCGAAGCCTCAACTCGAATGAAATATGACATTCGCATTCGTGCCTTGCAACCTTCATCTCAAGAATATGGAATCACCGTGTCAGCTTGACATTTTAATTACCTAGCAAAAATTGTTCCATTCCTTACCACATAGTAATAATGATCACTGACTACAAGAAGTTTGTGATTTTTTTTTTCTTTTTAAGGTGTGAACTCATTATTCATATACGTAAAGTTCTGTCTTTGCCCTGTTCCAGTGTGTTTGTATATAAAAGTTGTAGCTGTTGGATTTTGGAATGTGAAATTCAATTGGAAAAAACTGAGACATAGCATCAATTGGTGTGATACCTGGTAAATCAGAAGTTATTATCTAACATTGAATTATCAGATTTCAAAGTTGATGATTCCTACTCTGGTGGTCCTCGCATTTTATTATATTTTATATTGTAGACTATGAATATAATGTTGATATACAATCGTATAGTATAGTATTATTTTAGCAAACTTTCATTTCAATGTCCATAAATGTATGCATGTCTTGGGTAAACGCCAAAAGTAAAAATCAATATAAAGATAGTTTGAAGAATGATATCATATTCATATCAATTTAGACATTTAGACGCTGGGGTCAGCCACATTCACTTTTTTATTTTTTTTTTCCAAGTATAAATTGTTCATGTAAAAAATCTGACATTACTTTCAAACTTTTAAGGGTTAATCTTCCTAGAACTTTCTAACTCATATTTGAATTCTTATCTGTCTCTCTCACAAGTGAGTTAGGTTTTACCAACACATTTTCACTAATACTAATTGTGGTTGGTCTTACTACAAGGAGACATACTTATCTCTATTTGAGTTGGATACCAAAATAAATCAGAGAAAGATTAATCACTGCTGAGATATGAGTTATGTAAGAAACTTAATCATGTTCTTAACATAAAACCTTAAAGTTTAATATTTGTGGGACTTGTTTCTTTTTAATATACAATTTTACTTTTTTTTTTTCTACGAGACTTTCAATTTATATTTAGATTACTAACAAATACTACAGTGAATTTTGAAGAAAAAGTAAAGTACAATGATATATTTTTTTTCAAAGTGATTTTGGGTGATGCTCCTTTCTCACCCTTCAATCAACTATTCATGCATATTTACTCTCCTTGACACACACCTCTTGGTGTCTGTGCATATTGTGTATGGGTTAGTGATAAAGAGAGATGACAAGCATTTCTGAGTGAAATTGAAACGTTCGAATATCTTAGGTTGATTGATGTTATCGGGAGACAATTATAGATTTGAATCCAAAACTATATGTTTTTGGACCTAAAAGACGTATTCAACAAAATGAGAAGTGAAAGTGGATTGACTTTATGGACCCATGCTTGAATTAAAACTATAACTTAGCTGGGTGCTTCTTCCTACACCCCCACAGTTTTCTTCCTGCACCTCTTTAAGAATGTAGTTGTGTTGGTTCTCAGTTAGGTATTTATCAAAGTCTCCACATCGAGTAATATGAAGAAAATAGAGCAGTCCAAAAATATTATAAAAATAAAAATTGCTTCTGGAATTGTTACCACAACTCAATATGTCTTCTGGATGTATGGGAACTTGGAAAGTTGTGTGTCACTGAAAGATTTATAATTTTTGTCAAAAAAATTACACTATAATGAGTTTGCCATTTTGGTTTATAAAAAATAGTACAAAGGTTTGCAATTTTTGTTCAAAAAATTACACTTAAGTGATAATGTTTTTTTTTAAGTCTTTTTGGATATAGGTCTTAGGTGTCGGACAACATTAAATGTTCAACGAAGAAGTGTGTTATGTTCGAGGGAGAAGTGTGTCAATGTGAAAGGATTAACACTTGAGGGAGAGATTGTTTAGAAGATTGTTGCGAATCCAAATGTGAGTCTAAGTCTCACATTAAGTAAAATTGAGAAAGTTGAGCACCCACTACTAAAATTTGTCATAATATATGATATTTTTCTTATAAATTTGTTAAAAGAATTTGTAGAGAAATACTATTTTCTGCTATTTTTCTAAGAAGCTTAATTGGTAGATAATTTATTCATTGATAATTATTTCCTACAAAATTATAAAATTCGTAAGTATTTCCTATAAATATTTTTGTGAAAAGTTTGTAAAAAATTTGGTAACAACTTCCTATAAATTTTTTTCATAACAAAATTTATAAGTATTTCTTAAAAAAAAAATTATAACAAAATTGAGAGAAAATATATTTTTTTTTAATAATAATCATATAATAATAAAAACTCATAAATCATGATATTTAGGTTTTGGATTAAGAATACTCAGTAATTCTAAATTATGTTATCCGATTTGTTACTACGAAGAGGATAAAATGGAAAGAAAAAAAAGTTTGCAGATAGAAAAAGAAAAACGTGGGTTCAGGAAGAAACGCCTCTCTTAACATTAGTTTCCCATTAATGGACTGCACAACCTTAAGAGACTTGCGTCACTAATGTTACAATAATCTAACAATTTAATGCTTAAAATGGTACCTCTTCATCAAGAATCCTGGACAATAATAAAAAAACAAATTCTAAAATTGTGTACTATTAATCAATTTAATCTTTTAAATTGTGATAAAATAAAATCGATATCTAAAATAAATAAAACGGAAAAATACTCCTTAAAGTTATAAATTATCAATCAATTTACTCCTTACAATATTGTATCCATAATATAATAAGATAATTCAATATTGGTCCATAACTATAAAGATTTTATTGTATTTGATATTTTTTAAGTTATATTTATGCTGATTGGTATAGTATTATACTAAGTTTATATACAATGTAAATTTTATCGACCAATATTTTTATTTTATTTTAAATATCTTTTTCAATTTTATGGAAATGAAGTAACAATAAAAAAAGTAATAAAATGACAATTGTTTTAATATATTTTAAATAAATGTATTAGAACAATTTTAGCAGATTTTTGACCGTGTATTTTTCACGGAAGTCAATCCAACTTGTGAGACTCGTGGGATTTGTTTTTTGTTGGTAAAAGAGTTGTGGGATTTTTATAAATAACAAAGTTTTTCCTTTAAATATTTAGTCTAAATGTTTATGCTTTATTTAGACTTGATTCCAAATTATTGATCAAATAATATAAAATTAAATTTTATACTAATTTATAAGTTATACCAAAATATTTATTACACTTGGACATTACGAACTGAGCATAATGCCTCTAAGGTCGAAAAAAATATGTGAAATGAAATTCAAAATATTATGAATGATATTTTTTTAATGCATTATTTTTTATAATATATTTTCATATCGTGTTGACTTTTCAAATGAACAAATAAAAATATCTTGCATTTCTAAGAATAGAAACAAAAGCAGCGTATTGTATTATTACAGTTCAAAAAAAAAAGTGGTGGCTGAGATTAAATCCCTTATACTCTATTCTCATCCAACTAACATTTTTTTTTTCTTTATCGACAATAAAAAATATATTAATCGAAAATACTTGGGATGTTTTAATTCTTAAAAAAAAAATTTAAATACTAAGATCACACACAAAAATTTAGGAAAAAAAGAAAAAACATGTACTGACATTGTTATGAAAAAAATTTAATAAAGTTTGATCTTCAACAAAATATTTCCAATATTGTTGGACCAGACTTTCATTTAAATATAAAAATTTTGCTTTTGGATATTTTATTTGTAATACATATCCAAACTTTTGGACTAAATCTAACTAACAGATAATGTAGTAGTTTGGGGGCATAAATCCTCTTTCAGTTACCAAGTTCTTGTCACTATAACCTCATCTTTTCAATCCACGTTTAGCTTCTTATCGTAAAAAATTAATCACATCATCAAATATAAACATTCCTTAAAATGTATTAAAATTAACCAAAACTTGATGCCCTTCTATCCATATTCTTTACTTTCTTTATTCCTTTTTTTTATTCGAAAAATGAGTATATATTCAGCAGCAAATATTCTTAATTGGCATCCTAATCTGTAAGTAAAGGAATACTACATCATAATCCAATCTTACGCGGCCCAAAATTACGTCTTTTTTTTTTAAATAAATATTTTCTTAACTAAAATCATTTCCCACATACATAAAGATTATCTTTTTGAAGGTTTTGAAAATCTTGCATAAATCAAAGATAAAAATCAATACAATATTAAAACATATAATTGTAAGATTTGTTCGACCTATAATGTTGTTTATTACAATATTATTTAATAACATTTTCCCAACAAATAATATGGAAAGGATGAGGTTTGAAGATAGAAGAGAGGGTGCATTCCACATGGGGTGTTATTGTTGTAACTTTGAAACGAAGTTGACAAGAAACTGAGAAGTGAAACCAAAACAGGAAATACGTGAGCAATAGCTTGTGAACACACTGTCCCTACGTACTCCCAATTCTCATTATTCATCTTGGAGTAATAATATCTTCACATATATTACATTTATTTAAGACATAAATTATTATTTATTAAAAAAAAGAAGTAAAATTTTGCGTAAAGAAAAGAAAAAGAGTAAAAAAATTCAATTTATTTTTCCCAATCTCTGAACCAAATTAAATTTATAGAACATATATAATTGTGTGTATGCGCTGTATCTTCTTCTAGTCCTCTCTTTCGCTTTAGTTGGGCAATTCCACACAAACTCAAATTTCTTGGTTTGAAAAGGAATGCATAGTTGTTTGGTCGCAAGTATCTAAGCCTAACTCGGCAAAAACATACTCATCACACACACCTATCATTGGACCATTTATGTATATTTGTTAAATTTTGAAAATACGTGTAATGCCAATTTTGATTTATATATAAAAAAAATGCATCAACAAATGAGTTGTTAACCTAAAAACCATGATTGGATGATAGAAAAATATGGAAAAACATTAAAGAGCATGAGATTTAAAAGAAAAGGTATACCTAAGTTGATTCTAAACTTGGTGATAAAGCAAAATATTTGCGTGGTGCATTATAGAGAGTAATATAAATGATAATAATAATTTGGTATGATGGAAATGGTGCCACATTTCGTGGATTTCCCAATCTAATGAGCTTGTTGGTTTTTAGTTGGGTGAGGATTGGATCGTGTCTTGTCATTTTCTTGTGCTCCGAATAAAGCTTTTCTTCTTCAGTCCCTTCTAATATGTTGTGGTCCTTATGTGGCAAATTCATGACCCCACCCCCAATGCCATCCATCACTTGGGGACAAAATGGCCTTGTGTAGGGCACCCATCACACCACTAAGCTAATTATAAGGGCCTAATCGGACAAGCACACATGCACTATCACTTGCGTCGTCGGAAAAAAAACATTTATATATGTAACCCAGATTCATCATCATCATTATTATTATTCACCAAATAATTTTTATAAAATGTTTGCACTGTTATTTATTATTATATATAGTGGTATTTAGAAAACTGGGAACAAGACATTCTCCCCCCTAAGACAACTATAAGACAAGTACTGTAACACAATGTTGAAGGGCCCTTATGCTTCATTGTTTCCCACTACGGGTACCTAACATGAGGAGTTCGTGTTTTTTTTTATGGAGAAAATTCTTAATTTTTCATTATATTTTTTTAACTATATTATAACTCTGAAAACCAAACCTTTTACAGCCTGTACTGTCTATAGCCATGAAGAAATTAAAAACCCAAAACCATTTGATTACAAGGAAGAGCATATTTTTAGATAGCAAGAAGGAGAGAAAGGGAATTTGAATAGTATGATGTAACTTTACAGTGCAGACTGCAAAGTGAAGAAGAAAAATGGTGGTGTTGTTTATGAGGCTTTATTCGATGGTCGTTTTCCTCTTTGTCAGAGTCCTCATCCAACCACCACCACCACCCTTTCTCACCTTGACTCCCTCCACGTGGCACACACCGCCACTCTTCTTCCACCGTATGAGCTGGAACATGTGCCCTATCCTCTTTCGCCACCTAAACGCCTCACGTGACTTCGCGTGCTCTATCACGCTCTTCTCCTTGTTTTCCTTCTTCCACGACACTTTCCTGTTGCACTTCTCTAGGGACACCTTCTTCGACACTCTGCTCTTTTCCCACGACGCCACCCCGTTCTCTTCAAACTTGATTGAGATGAACGACTCTGCAAAGTTTTTTTTTTTTTTTCTTCCTTTTATTAAAGTCATTCCACAACAAAAAGATAAAGCAAAAATGCAAAAAAAATATGTAAAAGAAAACCTTTTTTTCTTTTATACACTTTACTATCATACCCTAACCTTTGCTTTCCTTACTTTTTGGTTTCTGCTATGCTAGTATTCCCCCACAGTTCCACCTAACCAGACTCATAATTCTTGCTACATCATAATAATAATAATAATAATAATAATAATAATAATATCCTTATATATGTTTTTGTTCGTACTAAATCACTATGCTGCCGACGTATTTTGCTCAGTGAAAAACGGAGATAAAAAAAAAAAAAAAACAGTTATGTGGCCTAATTAACTCCCCCATCAAATCTTGGAAAATAATTTTGCAGTGTCATAATGCTCTTGGCGTATGCATCTGACAGGCATGTGCGACGCCAAGAGGAAAAGAATGACACACAACACAACACAACCCAAAGCCTTCAACTCCTCTCTTTCTGTCTTATAGCACTCTTATCGTTGTAGCTACGCTTTTTGACCTTAATTTCGTAATCATCACACAATGTAATCTTCCACATGAAGACACGCAAACATGCACTCATAATTCTCCACCAATAATGAAAGCAATTCATCAACATTCAAGTGAAAAAAAAAATATCCCCCACTACAACCAATTACCAATTATAATCACACCACACCAAACACCCAATTAACCGAGAAGGAGGCAATAATTAAGAGATAATTATAATTGCAATCGCAAGCATTCAACATTAATTAGTAACATAATGAAGGTAAAAGTGAATCGGGAGGTTCTAATTATTACCTTCTGGACTGGGAGAGACATCGTCATAGTCATTGTCGTAGTCGTGGTTGTGAGATTTCCAGTGGTGGGATTCGTGGCGAGTGAAGAGAGAGCCGAAAGCGAAGATCTTGTGAATGGAAGAGGGTGGTTTTGCGTGTGGAAGCCGGTGGGAAGATTTGGAGGAAGAAGAACAGTGGTGGTGGTGGTGGTGGTGACGGTGGCGGTGGCGGTGGTGGTGGCGACCTTGTTTTGCGGCGAGGAGGAGGAGCCTCTCGTTCAAGCACAAGGGGCAGACCCCGAGAAGAAGTTGTCGGGGGTGGAAATAGCAGAATGATTTTTCTTCTCTGTAGGCATTATTTGTAATATTGTTCATGATATGGTGGAATTGAAAGACACTTGGGAATGGAGAGAGAAGAAGAGGAGAAGGAAAGTTGAAAGGGAGAAGGAAGTGTTGGGAATATATATGGTGGAAAAGTGAAACTAAATGGAAGATCATCAACGTGGCCCACCAACACAACACAACATTCATCAATCTAAACGATGTATGTAATGTGAATAGTGTTGTGTTGGGAGTATAAATACTGGTAATGTGTTTATACAGTACAACAAATTCCTGTTAAGTAATCACCTTTGTTTTTTTTTTTCAATAGAAAAAGTAATCAACTTTTTTTTTTCTGTTAAAGCTAAGCTTTATAGGTTTTAATCTTCAACCTAGTTCTTTATGACACTCTCCCATGTTCTTTTACAAAATATTCTCTTGTGCTTATCACTGTAAAACTCAAACCCAAAGATTATTATTATTTTTTTTATGTATATTTGTTTGCTTTTCAGAAAGTTTAAAAGTTAAATAACAAAACAGTATTTTGAGATTGAAAAGTGAACCACAGCACAGGTGCCTAATATGCTATTTTCTGAATCTGGAATATATACTTTTTGTTAACGTACTTACAAATAAATAGTTACAATTTAATATGAGATATATTTTTTTAAAGTAATTTTTTTATTATTTTTAAATTACTTAAAAAATGTTACGTTAAATTTATTTAACAAAATTTAATTATAAAAATATCATTCTCCTTAATCAATAACACTTAAACACACGTATAGATATATACATGCATAGTTTTATTTTATAATTGTCTTCTGAAACTGGATTCTTTAAAAACTAACTTTTACCTTAAAGTAAAATTTTGGAATTGAATCGCATGATAAGAAAAACCAAGATTTGAAATTGTAAACTAGTTAAAAGTAATCCATAAGTTTTTTTCTGATATTAATCATCAATAGATCATCGAACATTTCTTATTTAATAAAATAGTCACCAGAAAAAAAGTTAACCATATGTATTAACCTAATTAGGTTATACGAAGAGCATATTATATAATTTTCTTTATTTTTTCTCTATGGAATAAAATAAAATATAGTTTTTCATTCAAATTTTCATCTGAGATTGCTTACAAGTTTGATGTTAGTCTTTTATTTTTATTATTAATTACTAGAAATTCTCATATTAATAAAATTTTTCTTGCAAATTTGTATCAAAAATTTACAAGAAAAATTTTTTTTCTATTATTTTTTATATTTGTAAATAATTATTTTCTACAAAATTATAAAATTTGTAAATATTTTTTACAAAATTTTGTTGCGAAAAGTATTTTATACAAAATATTTTGTAAAAAATTTGTAACAATTTCTAGCAAAACTTTTTTACAACGAAATTTGTAAATATTTTCTATAAAAAAAATTTCAAAACAAAATTGTCAGAAAATATATATATTTTTAACGGTCATTCCATACCATTTTTAAAATGGCTCTTTTTTAAACGGTTTTCAAATTTATTGAAGATTATTAAATAACATGTGTAAAAAAAAATATTTATCGTAAATTTGGGTTTCTTATAGTTTTTAATTAATAACAAAAAATATTAAAAATACACAGAAATTTTTTATTTGGTATAATTTATACATAAAAGAATTACAAAAATATGACAATATGTAGTGTAGTATTACTATTACATATTTCAGTTAAAATGTATTTTGTTCAATTAATTCATCTATACAACCAAACACAAGTAAAATGAAAAATAATTATTTCATAAATATTTAATATGTCTACTCAAGGTTAAATTATTTTTCACCTGAAACTAATTATTTCATATATTCAATAAAAGGATCCAAAATTAATTTAATAAATAATTAATCATTTTTTAATAATATTATTTACTTTATTAGTTGTGTCTAGAAATATTAAAGTAGGATTTGTATCCAAGAATTTCCCTTGTTTCCAGCAGCTGCCACAGGGTACGGTACGGTGCATAGAAGAATAGCCAATTTTGTTCTTCGCTATGTTTTTAATTTGTGGAATTTAAAAGATTTGAAATAATATTATTTTATTTATTATTTTTATGACTAATTATAAAACTGCCACGTATTTTCATTTTATTAACAAAACTATGTATAAAAAATATAAGGAGATAAATCTTGTTTTTACTATTTTCTATACAAAATTTTTAAAATAAAATAAAGAAAAAAGTGTGAAATTCAAAATTGTTTACATAAAAAAATACCTAGTTTAATAGGTCCGTCATTGAATGTCTTCTGGGAATATTGTGCACTGCGTTTTAAGGAAAACTAACTAACTGAACCTTCTCCAAATTGTTGGGTTATTTATATGAATTTCAACATTTCCTTTGACTTTAGATGGGAAATTAACTTAAAACAAATAAATGTTTGAATAAGGAAAACAAAAAAGGTTATATTTCCGAAAATTTAATGTCATAGAAAAAGTCGTGGGTTTGAATAAAGCATTAATGTAAACTAGAGCAGAGACTTTTTTTGAGAGGTAGGTTTGAATAATAAATGAAAAATATGACCATTGTAAATGCACTTTCTTTCAATGATGTAACCTATATGAATATGAGCCTACATGAAAGAGATGGCCAAAACACCCAAACCTAAAATCAAATAACCTCTACTTCATTTTACAAATTAATGTGTCCACATTTTTTTTGGCATGCTTTATTTAAAGATAAAACTACCAAAGTTTAGGCTTACAAACAAACAAAAAATCTTATTGAATTTTATCGAACAAAAAAAAAATACACTTTTTGGTAAAGAAAATGTAAAATGAAAAGATTAAGCTTACTTTATATCTCATTATATTTAAAGTGACTTTATTTTTTTAGTCAGAAAAACAAATATAGTTAAATAAGATAATAGAGTCATACAAAAAATAACAAATACAAATAAAAGATAACATATTGATATGGAAAACAATAAAGAAAGAGAAATTAAAGATTATAATTCATCTATTTGATATGGAGACTACAGTTATTACTCATTTATAATTTTGAGGATTATTTTGTTATTTTTTTATTTTAAATACTATAATTTTGAAAACCGCATTAGTTGATAGGTAATGATATTAATTTTTATTGTAATATTTATTCAGTTTAAATACTAATTAACTTATCGTTTTAGTTTAAAAGCTAAAGTAATGATTTAGATTTTAGGGTTTAATACCAGATTAGATTTTGGATTGCAACAACAATACACAGCTAGTATATGTTGGAATAGAATAGGATGTAGTTTGAATTTATGATAAACGTGTTATGTTTATTTATACTTATCAGTATATCATCACATTATGAGTTTGATTAATTAGTAATTATATACAAAGTATCAAATTTCCTAAATACATAATAACATTGGTGGATATAAGTATAATTATGTTTTTTTATAGAAAGTTAATCAGAATCAAATCCGCCACAGTAAATTATAATTACTTATTTTTAATGTAACATTATCACATTTCACCTGTTATTTAAAAGTATATCAATTCTTACAAATAATTTTATCCAAGAGAAAACAAAAGGAATCATGAAGTATTCTGGTGGGTGTGAGCCAGTGATTCCCCTTTTCAGAAAAAAAAAAGAAAAAGAAAAAAGTGGGTATACGTGAGTGTATCAAATAAAAGCAATTACCTACATGGTTCCATAGTCTATATGTCAACATTGTTTTTAAAAGTTTTTTTACGAAAAACATTCTAAGAAAAAATTTATTAAAATTGTAGATGTTTATTTCGATTCTAAAAATAATCATTAGCTTAAAAAAAATAAAAACAAAGTTATGTTGAATAATTTTTCACTTTTTTTATTTCAAGTAATGTTATGATTGAAAACCGTAAAACCTTATAAAACTGATTACTTTAATATTAGAATGTTTTAGTATAAATATAATTGTTATAAAATAGTTTCTTTAATTTGAAATATATTATCTCTTTGGAGTCCCAGTGATACACTTGTTAGGCGAACAATTTGATCGTTCGTCAAAAATGCACTTTTCATCCAACGAGATGACTTTTCGTTGAAAGAGTAAATCAGAACCTTAGTAGTTGTTGACTAGTTTATTTTAGAAGTTGTGTAACTTTTATGAATGATTGATTTAGAAATGATTAATACACGAAATGCAATATGAGATTGTTTACATGAGGTTGAGTTGGGATCGGTTAATTCTAATCCAAGGAGGATTAGTCGTGGTTGTTGTAGTGTAAGCATTGATGTGAGAGTTTAATTAGAAGTTATCTTGACGCTCTAATGACCATCAATTTTTCAAGTAGAGAAGGATGAAGCATGTGGTGAGAGGAGCATGAAGTCCTGGCCTAGGATTTTACCTTGACCAAAGGTGTTAATGAACTAACCTTGTGTATGATATTGTCTACCGCTCTGTAGAGCACTGGATGCCACCACAAGTATATAACCTACCAAGACTCAGCATCAATGCTTGTATTCAAAAGGTGGTTGCAGTTTCAAAAGCACCTTGAAGGATGAGGAGTCATCTATTAAATTGGTGGAAGGTTTTAGTGAAGTTGTTGTAAGTGAATAATCTATACTTAGTGTTAGAATTGATTTTTAGTTAGTTTGTATAAATGTTATATTTTTATAATCGTATTTGTTATAGAGTTGTATTAATATACTTTATACATTTGACTACTATAGGAAGACAATCTTATTTTATTAGTTTTTAAGTTGCTAAAGTTGAAATGTTACAAAAAATATTATTTTTCTGAATTTCCGAATATAGTTATGTATAAATATCATTATTATCAATATCAAATTTTCATCTTTATATTTTACAAATGTTCAATTTTAGTCTCCATAAAAATTTAGTGACAGGTATGATTTTCTAGTTTTTTTAAAATTGAAGTGCTAAAGATCAATATTAACAAGGTAATTAGTAATAATAGTATTAATTACTAATTAATGTAAATTGTTATTTGGCATATATTACCATATATTACGTCCCTAAATCAAATCACCGTACATTTTTTAATTTGAATACTTAGAATTTTCAGCACCTCACACAACAAAAAAGATCTATAGTAAAAACACGTATTTAAAGCAAAAATGAGTTTCAAATTACAAACTTGATTTTTTTTTCTCAACTTTGTTTCTTTAAAATACTTCCCAAATATGTCGAAGTACTTAACGTAAGTACTACTTTAGCAACCAAAACTTGTAAGTTTAAAAGAATATAACCTTAGATGATCAATTTAAGTTTAGTAATAAAAAATGTTAATGAACAAACCCAAAGTATTTCGAATGTTCACCAAATGATTAAACATAAATGTGCTTAATAGTTTGAGTTTGTCCATCTTTGTAACATGTTGATTTCACAAATTTAGCATTGTAACGTAATAAATTACAGATTAAATGTTATCTCATCTGAAAAATTCACGATAAAGTGGAATTTATATTTTTTTTATACCGCTTTATTTACATGACATGTGAAAGTGTCATGTTTGCGTAAGATTACACTAGATTTTTAACTGTAGTAAAAAGTGTAATACTACACTAAATTAGACACTTTTGTAAAAAATTTTACTTTGACTAACATAATAAGTATTTATTTATATATTTATTTAAACTGATAAATTACTTTTTATATTATTTAGAGTGTCAATTTTAAAATCCATTAAATAACAACATATATTTCAAAAACAGTTTTAGGATAGATAAATAACAACATATATTTCAAAAGCATTTTGCAATTTTCTGAAATACGTTGATTACTAACATTATATTACAACACCAAAACAAAAATAACCTCTTAGAATGATTACTTAACTTATCAATCAACACCAGCACTTAACAAAGTACTAAGTGATAAAAAAAATTAGAAAACTAAAATAAACCCACTCTCGTTTTATATTATTAAAAAAAATACTTCAATTATTATTTTATTTAATTTTTACTTTGGAGTTAGTAGCTTTTGACTAGACCTGAAAATTGGTAAATTTTAGAATTGATCTGTTTTGGATGAAACGATATACCTTGGAACTCTTTCGAAAAACCTTGAAACTCATTAGATACACCAAACGAGATAAAAGATTTGAGGTTGTAGAGAGAGAAAATTTTATGTGCGAAATAAAATATAAAATGAATTTGAAAAAGTTGATGCAGCACCGTCCAAATGAAGAGGAAGTTCTAGAAAAACATGTTAGAAAACAAGTACAAAGGTTGATGGATAAGGTCAACATTTGCGACTGCAACTTGAATTTTTGGGTATGAGAGCTTTGACAAGGTCAAAATAACCCATGGCCCATGGGCTTTCTCCTGCTATGCCCCTTCTCAATAACTTCCTACTTTCTCCACAATCAATTACTTTTAAGATTAATTATGTCATTGATATCTGGCTTTAATGCAAAATTAAAACGTATATCAATATATTTTTTCCCAATTTATTTTAGATTAAAAAAAATTCTAAATTATTATAAAGTTGAAAAATTATAATTGGATTGACGATTTTATCATGTGTGTACAAATAATTGAAGTTTTACTTTCATGAATTTTGCTTATTATTTCTTTTAAGTCTCACTTTGTTGTAATTATTTTTAAGAAGTTTCACTTAAAATGAAATTTTTTTATTTTTTAATTTCCGACCTTAGCATATTGAAGATAACAATTGAGAATATCAACTACAACTTATATTCATAAAAAATTACATTAACGTGTTCGAAATAAGCTAAAAAATATTTACTTCTATTAAAAAATAAAATTTATAATTGTTATAATTATCCATATAAATCATGAATGAGATACCTGTTATAACATTTATAATTGTAATTTATTATTATAATTTATTTCAATATGTTTTCTATTTTTACTTTATATAAAAAACAATAAATTATGTCAATAATTTCAACGTATATATATATATATATATAATTAAATAATTAAATTATACATTATTTTCAATCAATGTGTGTTTTAAAACATAACATATACACTTTTTCACTATTTTAAAAAGAAAATTGTTTCTACGAAGAACAAATAAGAGATGTTAGAACAAAGATCATCTTACCTCAATCCGCGTAGGCTTCCTCCCGGCTTACATATGCTATTTGCTGGTATCTTGGTTTGAACCGGTCTGGACCTAAGAGGGGTTACCTGCAGAGAAAACTCTGACGCTCAAGTCATAAAAGAATTCTCAAAAAGTCAAATCTCATGATTAAGAGATTAATGAATGCGTACCTTTAATTAGTGGGGTCCACGCGTATGTAAGCCGGAAGGAAGCCTACTAGAGAGATTGCGGATTGAAATAAGGTGATATTTTTGTCTGACATCTCTTATTTGTGCTCCGCAGGAACAAAAATATAATAATTTAGACTACATTCATTTACTCCATTGTAAATGTAAATGCGACTTGCCCTGACTTTGTTAAAGGTTGTATCTAAAGTTAGGTCGAAGAATAAAAAGCCTCAATAATTTTTGTTTTCTATATAAAAATAATAATAATAATATTATTAAAATACAAGAAGTAAACAAAAAGTCATTCCTTTAAGCCAGACTTCATAAAAAAAATAACAAATGAAAATCATCTAGCAGGTAAGACTTCAATGTAAGAAATTTAAATATGAAATAAATTACTGAAATGACTACTTCTTTATATAAAGAAAAGAAAACTACAAAATCTTGGGATGACAATTTTTCTTATGGTAAAGTCATGAACCCAATAACAATTTATAAAAAATTGTAAATTTTCGCACACTTATCCAAATTGGTACATTGCAAAAGAAAAAGAAAAAAAAAAAACTTTGATCGCAAACATGTGATACACACTATAGCTAAGGAAGTAGTTTGAATTTTGTTGTTTGTTGTCTGTCTTTATGAAGCATGTGACAGACAGAAGACACGAAGTGATTTGCAGTAGTTGTACTCACTCCTTCCCTCCACCACTCTATATTTCATTACTTTCTTATTCTAATACTCTTTCACTATTTCTTTTCATACTCAACTATCACAACGTAATTTCTTTTACTTGAGAAACAAAGATAAACTCTAAGAAACAATGCAACATACTCTAGTGGATAAATGATAGATCCCTTTAAAATATACTAATTAGTATTAGTATATTAATTTTTAATGTATTTTAAAACGTCAAAATAAATATTTATTAATTACTTTATAAGAAATAAAACAGAAAAAAGAAGGATAAATTACGTTGAATGTAATTAATAAGTTTTCTTCGCTATTAGAATTTTTAATACTTTACGAGGTTTTTTTAAAAATTTGTTATAAAATTTTGTAGGAAAATACTTTTTTATAATTATTTTTTATAAATGTATATAATTATTTCCTACAAAATATAAAATTTACAGATATTTCTTACTAAATTTTCTGCAAAAATATTTTATGTAAAATATTTTACAAAAAATAGTAGCAAATTTTTCCAAATCATTATTCATAACAAAATTTACAAGTACTTCTTAAAAAAAACTTTAAAAGAAAATTGACACACAAAATATGTATTTTTTTAACAGTATTTCTTGTCAATTCTTACGTGTGATTTGTATGTGAAAAAATAATATGATTTATCATTTGTTACGTAAAAAATTAGTTAACATCGTTAGATAGAAATGATTATATCTCTACATTTATTAAATATGAAAACCTAATAGAATTAAAGTTTAAAATAAGAAATTCTATTTTAAAATATCAAAATTAATATTATTAATATATTTTAAAGACTCCACAGAAAGACATAATACCAAAAATTTAATAGAAAACCTAATTTGTTTTATCTACACTTTGGAAAAAAAGAAAAGAAAAGAAAAAAAATCAGAACAGGAAATATATATAGTTAAATTGAAGAAAAGGGTTAGTGACATTTTGGATGGAGAATGTATGGAGTTTCCATGAAACATCCGAAAATATTTGAGAGTTTGAATTAAACATATTAACTCATAATGAAAACAACTATTTATAGCTTTATGCTAAAGGAATGAAAGTGTGATGTTGCAGTTACTGAATCAGAATTTGACATTGTTTCTTAAATAAAGTTAAAGTTTCCTATAGAAGAAAAGAAGAAGTATAATGTGGTGGATGTGTATTAATCATGGTTATCAGTTTCCATTGATTGATGTAATGTGATTGTGATGGTAGGGCAAGTATCCCTTGGAGTGGCATAAATGTTGTTACATATACATACACAACCCTAAAAGTGTTTGTTTTTTGTGGTGACACATCTCTCAAATAAATGATAAACATCATCAGTGGAAAGAGAAATGCTTTTCAATCAAATTGCATGGAGAAGGACACTCACTTTGCAGTAACTGAATCACAAACAAATATGCTATTCTCATTTCAACAAATTTCGAGTTATACCCTCTTTAATTAATTGTCATAATTAGGATTTTGGTTATTGGCTGAAATTAAGGTTTAGATATCTTAAGTAGAGAATTTTGTATGAATATACTACTTGTGACATCGTTATATTATTATATAGAATAGGAGGATATATGTAATTGTTACAACAAAATAAAAATTGTTTATGCTAATAAGTATATTTGGATTTTGTAGTAAAAAATATATTTGTTGTCTTGTATCAATGCAACTATAGATAAAGCTTTCCCACTTTCTTTTAGTTTTTCGATATTTAATCCATGATAGTATTTCGTACAATAAAGTAGAATAAAACTTATATTCTTGTTGATACTTTAATATTCTCCTTTTTTTTTTTATGTTGTTCAATAAATCTTTGAGATATTCTTGTTATTATGATAGATTACAATGATATATTATGCGACTATTTAAGCAGTGTGGTAAGTTTAATGTTCGAGTACAAAGAATATTTTTGTTGTTAGGGAGAATGTAAGAACCTAGAAAATTGCATTTTAGGATTGATAAAGAGTTTAAAATAATGATATTTGATTATTTTAATATTATAAAGTTAAAGTATAAATATAAATTTTATAAATGAGTTTCATTATTTATAAACACATAATCTCTTTAAGAATCTTTTCTTAGAGCCTTCTCCCTTCTATCTAGATTTCTCCTTCCTGTATTCATCTTTTTGAAATTTGGAGACAGTTAAGGTTATCCTTGTGACGATCTCTCCATTTCCGACTGATCAATTTATCTAATTAAGTAAGTTGATTTTTTTTTTCTCAAGGTCAATTGTTATTCTTGTTGCATGTGAGTGAATATACAGCTAACATGTGACATTTGAGTCATCTTTGTGAGACTCTATTGATCAATAAATTGACATTGATGTTTGTGATAAATTTGAGTTTGGTTTGTTTTTGGCAATTGGATTAGCTATTGGATTGCTTAAACTGTAATGAAATGTCAAGATTATGCAGAATCAGATTCTCCAAGATTATGCAGACTCGTTGAGCGAAAATATGTTCACTGAATGAATCCAATTTCAGAGAGATCACTGGCTATAATCGCTGAGCAAAAATATACTCGTTGAGCAAATCCAAAGTCATAGAGCTTATTGACTTTGTAGTCGCTAAGCGAGAGTACACTCGCTAAGCGAATTTTGGAGAAATTTACCTCTGTGAGTTCTAGTGATTTATTGCTGAGCAAGTGGACATTTGTGCACTTTTTACCTTGCAAGTGGATGATTTCACTGAGTGAATACATTAGAATCTGATAGCCATTTTATATTATAAAGCTTTGGTGTCTTGTGGTAAATGTGAATTTGGCCTATTAAATGATTGATATATGAGATGTAACAGAGATTATTATGAGGTTGAGTTGAGATTGATTTATGTTAATCCAAAGAGGATTAATAGTGATTGTGTAGTGTAACCATTGATGTAGGGTCCAATTGGAAGTTATCTTGATGCTCTAATAACCATTCAAATTCTCAAGTAGAGAAGAATGGAGTATTTGGAGCCTAGGGGTTTTACCTTGACTAAAGGTGTTAACGAACTAACCTTGTGTGTGATAATGTCTACTACTCTGCCGGATGCCACCATAAGTGCACAACTTACCAGAGCCCGACATCAATGTTTGTATATGGATTAATTGAGTCTTAACTTTAGATTTCTATATCAAATGAATTGGTTGTTTATCTATGACTTAAGTAATTGCAGTGTGAACTGATTTAATCTTTTAATTACATTAGCTTATTCTTTTCTTAGGTGTCTTACTTTTTTTTTGTATGTTTCTTTTTGCCACGATCACCTGAATGATGTGAGTAGTTGAAGATTTTGTGGTTGGATCAATGTAAGAAAGAAGAGATGCAACTATTTAGTTGTATCTAAAATTTATGATGTATAACCTTTCGTTTCCTTCTTCTGAAAACTCTTTAACTAATATTACAATTATGAAAACTATTGTGGTATATATTCAATTATGAAACGTTTTTTTAATATTTTAAACCGTTAAATGAGATATTCCAAAATGTTTATAATTACATTGTTTTATTATTATAATTTTTCTATTACCTTAATTACAATATATTTAAATTATATTTTTAATTAAATACATTTTTTAAATTTAAATTCATACGAGTTTGTAAAATAAATTATAAATTTTTAATAAAATAACTTATTTATAATAAATATACAAATCTATAAAATTAAAAAAAAAGTGCTAAGAATTCGTTATTGAAAAAATAGGATTTCCAAAATTAGAAAAAACATGAAGAGAAATTTTGTCAAATAGCCAAGTCAATAAAATTGAAAGAATATAAATGTAATATTCAAAATACGGAAACAATTTTAGGTTTCATGAAAAACACTAGTCAATTATTACAAAGTTCAATGAATTTAATCAAACCTACCTGCTACAAAAGTATAAATTAATTCAATTAAACAAGGTTTTCATATATCATTAGAGAACCTAACTAAAGTATAATAATTTACCCTCAAAGCAAAATTATTCATATTAATTGAGTAATTGAATTCATTAATTATCACTGTGATTATATCAAATATTCATTATTGACACTGATTTCCCAACCACAACACAACTGTATACTTGTAATCTTTCCACGTCATTAAAAATAAATAATCATCATTATATCCAATTACATTTCCAATGCAGAGATAATCATATTTACTCAACTGGTTAATCATTTGTGTAAGGTGTACAACAATTTTCCGATTTGCGATAAACTATATGTATTCATGGGAGAATTAAGGTACATTGCCGGCTGGCCACCCAAAGGGCAGGGACAATGCTTTTTGTCCAGAATTAAGAAATAAGGGCGTCTATTGGGAAAAAAAAATTGAAGATTTTAAATTCTTATCAGATAAATTTATGATAGAAAATTTTGTGAAAGACAAGGTTTGATAAATTTCATCATTCGCCAAATTCAGACTATTCAAAGATGGTTGCTTTCTACTCTTAATAAGCCTCGCTGTGTGCATGAGAAATATAATTTAAAATGGACATATGATTATAAATAAAAAATATATAAAGCCCTCCCTACAAAATCTAAAAATAATTATAAGTGGTTACTTTTATTGAGACTGGTAACCAGATCCAATTTTGGTCTAGTCGGAGGCATATAACTTTGCAAGCTCCTCTTGAAAAGTCTTTCTAATTACCTCTCTCTTGAGCTTAAGAGCTGCAGTGACTAGGCCACTTTCAGGAGTCCATGGCTCAGAAAGGCAAGTAATTTTTGCAGGAATTTCAAACTTTTCCAAACGAGCCTTCTTTGCTTCCTGGAAATGGTTTATGATAGTAAGTAAGAAAGTGGAATGATACAGAACTAACAACAATAAAGGCAATGAATAAGCTAACTCAGTTATGTTAACCTCAATGCTAACTCAGTTAACCTCAATTGTAGATTTTACCGTTGATTTAGACAAATGTACTTTCTAAAACTGAAAACATTCTTTCAAAAACATTACCAATAAGTTGTAAAAGAACTTCGATACAAAAGGCATACCTTTACAAGTGATGCATGCACCTCGTTCACAGTTTCTTCTTCCTCGCACAGTTCTGAAAAACTACAATAAGCAATTCCTTGGTATGAAGCCCATTGATCCAATGCCGGACGAGAAACTGACACAAGTGCCACACAGTAGCTATGAAAAGGGTCAGCATGCAACATGATATTGGAGACGTAGGGACTGGTAGAAAGAGCTGCCTCCACCTGTATTAAATTAATTAGTCATTATATATATTGGAAGCAGTCGACAAACTAATATCCATCATACCTTTCCCAAGGACACATATTCTCCATGCTGTAGTTTAACTATGTCCTTTTTCCGATCAATGATCTCAATGCAACCATCTTTATGGAATCTCCCAATGTCACCAGTGTAGAACCACCTTACTCCTCTTTCATCAACCTTTTTAACAAAAGAAAAGTAGATGTATATGAGACAGGGGAGTGACAGTAAACCACAAATCTTAGGAAAATGATTTTTTAACAACTAAATTTTGACAACTTTTTTTATAAATTGATGTGTCATTTTTAAAATTGTTTCGCATTTTTTATTTTCTCATTTTTCTATATTTCTAAACCAATTATAAAATGACATCTTAGATTTTAAAAGAAAATTGTCAAAAATTGATTGTAAATATATCATTGTCCCAAATCTAAACATGACTAAGCAAAATTGTCAAGGACCAAACTTCTAAAAGCTTAACAGTTACATGAAGTGTCGTTAATGGTTCCTCACGGCACTGAAGGCTTGCTTAAAGCATGGATGGCCCATGCACTGGACCTAATCTGACCTCTATTTTGAAAAATAGAGGCCGTGAGGATCAAACGCCTAATTTAATCATTTGTCATATAAACTTTGTTAATATGTGAAGGATCAAACCTCCTAAATGGTCAGGCTGTTAGGTAAAGATTTGGGAATGGTTTTGTGTCTTAAAAAGAAAAATCACTAACGTGACAATGGAGGAGAATCGTAAGTGATCCGCTACAAGAAAAAAAGAGAAAGAACATATATAGCATTACCTTGTAAGATTCTCTTGTTTTTTCTTCATTTTTGAAGTAGCCAAGACTGACATTTGCACCGCCAACCACAATTTCACCACGAGGCATGGGCATGTCATTAGTTGAATATCCACCTTCGGGCCAGTCAATTAGCTGAGCCAAAAAAAAGTAGAGTTTATGTTTGTAAATATTCGTTGAGCTTAAAATGTATGGAGTTGGATTACATCTGATCAATTCCTACTTTAATATATGAGCAAGGAATAGGTGGCCCAACACGGCCCACAGACGTATCGTCGAAATCAGAGAATGTCCCACCAGCACACGTCTCAGTGAGACCATATCCTTGACCTATTGGAGCACTGAAAATGACAACCAAATATCAGTTTGATAGGAAAAGACAGTACTGGAAACTAGAAAAGCAATAAAAGAAAAGTGCATGTAAAACTATACAATTTTAGAGTATTTATTTTAGAAGGCCAATCTGTAGAACTAGAATTTCCCATGAAAATTAGGCAAAATGCACAAAGTGAAAGTTGTTGTAAACTTCAACTATCAAGCCGTGATTTTGTAGTTTACTCAGAACCTCTGCAGTGTTGGCTCCTTTTTTCGGTTTCTTTAAGAGAATATCAAATCCTCTACTATCATGTTTCCACCTTTTCTTCTGTAATGATATTTGTTTTATTTACAAAAAAAAAAATAATAACAAGGCAATGTTACTGACCCAAGACAAATGTTGATGAATCTTTGGGTGTCACCAGAAAGTGGAGCACCACCACACAGTATAAACCGAATGCGACCACCCAAAATTGCTTGAACCTTCTTGAACACAAGAAGATTCCACAGAGCTTTTTCTAAGCCCCAAGCCCCAAACCAGCCACCATTAAGTGCATGCAACCTTCGTGCAAAGGCCAAATAAAACAATTTCTTTGACATTCCTCCTTTTGCATTTACCTGCACGATCAGGGTTTAGCCTTACTACGCAAAGTAAAAGGTTACAAACTCACCAACACAGACACCAATGCATAATATTGATATGGAAAAGTATATTCTTCAATGGAATCACAAATCGAATACCTTCTTGAGCACTCCTTCGCGTACACGATCAAGAATTGCTGGTACAGCTGCCATCACAGTTGGCATCAATGCAGTGGCATCCCCCCTTTTCCCCCTCATTATTTTGTTTGATGTATCAGTTAAAGTCAAGGGAGTTCCATATCCTATACTACCTCCAACAGCTGCAATCAAATTCTAAAACAAATACTTGACATTGTCAAAACGTGCAAGATAAGAAAAATATAATACAATCAAAATGTAGTTTGAACGGAAATAATTATTCAACAATCACTGAAGTAGAAACTCATACCTCAGCTACTAATTCAAGGATGTGAGCCATCGGTAAGTAGGCAAGATAGACATCCTTTGGCCCAAGGTTAGGAACTATAATCATTACCGAAGAGACTGTTGCCAAGACATTGCCATGTGTCATCATTACACCCTGTCAAAATAATACAGCCGAAAAGGGCGGAAGGAAAAGAAAAAAGGATTAAAAAAATAAGTAAAAATTGCTCCTATCAAGAATCTAGATTACTATTTAGGAAAGTCAATCCAGTGCAATGATACAATTGTTGAAATTTAACTAAATATCTCAAAGATGCTTTTAACCTTGGGTAATCCTGTACTTCCACTTGTGTACATTATAACTGCAACATCGGCTGAAAGGGGTAAATCAGCCTCTACAGGATTGTCTCTACCAAGCCTCTCAACGTCAGAAAAGGAAGTGATTTCCCATCCAGTCTGAGCAGACAAATCAGATGGAATTTTGTCATCCATGCATATAACACGTTTCACAGAATCAAGTTGACCACTGATATGTACTAGTGATGTCAATTCTTTGCGCCCACAAATCACTGTTGTGACATCTGTCTGGCATAGATTTTGCATGTTAGATTAGATTACAAAATAGAACAAGCACATGAACTAAGAAGCACATCAATTTTAGTAAACCGTTTGAAAGCACGGACAAGATCCAATAAGTACATAAAAATATTGTGAAAAGGTTGAATTCTTAACCATTACATAAACTTTGAATACCAGAATTGTATGTTGAGTAGCTGAAACGAAAAGAAGGAAACTGAGGGTAGGAATAAAATGAAGAACTTCATCATGAGAAAAGGGAAAATAATTAATCCCTTAGTTTACCTAAAAGAATCCTCCTCCACCGGAAGGTTTTCTGTTCCTATTCTTTTAGTTTAAATAATTCATTAGGATTTCAAAAGTCTCACTTGAGTAAATAAGAAAAAGAAAAAGAACCTACAAATACATAGTTTTAAAGGTTTGGATTGAAGGTGCTTTCTTGGTTCTGGTTGGCTCGTGTCTCATGATACCTATCCCCTGTAGTTTTATGTGAGAATATACCAGGTGAGCTCCCATCCCGCGAGTCCTACCCCTCCTTTTTTTCAACCTCCTCGCAGACAAGTCTAGTTGCATAAGTGTGTATATCTTTCCAATGTTAGTTATTACTTAATAAAGTAAACAATATCATTGTCCCTTTTTCAACCTCTTCGCAGACAAGTCTAGTTGCATAAGTGTGTGTATCTTTCAACTGTTAGTTATTACTTAATGGGAAGTTTGACACGAGATTTTAATACAGTAATCATTGCTGTCCCCCCGATCCCCAAAAAGAAAAAACTGAAAATTCATTGTTGATACTGTCTTTCACGAGAACTGTGCCAGTCATTTACGCAACGCCACCTTAAAAGTTGCCAATAGCATTTAATCAGATTGCATGGTTGGCGAGGAGAACATGCGGAATTTTGAGAAGCAGGTTACTGCAAGTGGTTTTCTTCTAATCAAACCAGGAGGACGAGTATATCTTATTCCAGGTTTAGAAATTTTACAGATCCTTCCCTCGCCGTCAAAATTGTAATATCACTATTTAGTTCAATGTTACAAAGAACCGATTCTACCTCATAATACTAAACCAACGAACCTCGTTAACACGGCACAGCAAATGCAGCATAACCATAGAAACATATATAACAGTAACAGTTAGTCTACGATGATTAACATAATAGTATGTAACGATTAACATAAACAGAGAACGAACCTCATTCAACGAGTGACACAAAGCTTCCTCTCCCAACGACGAATATATGGTCACAACTGTCACATTCCTCCTGAAGCATCCCTGCATAAGAAACAAAACAATGAGAAACACAAATATCGAACGAAAAATCGTCCGAATCAGAGAAGCAAAAACCTGCAGTGCAATAAACCAACGATCTCTGGTATCAGCGAATATAGCCACGCGCTCTTCCCTGCGATGACCGAGCAACGCCAAACCGGAAGCGAAACTCGTGACGGATTGGAAGACTTTCCCGTAAGTAAGCCACCGGTAGTCCCCGAGGTGAAGCTTCTCGAAGCTTCTACCATCACGAGAGACCTCAATTTCACGCGTGATCAGCTCGCGCGTACCGAGCAGCAAACGGTCATGATGCTCACTGCATGCGCGCTCGAAGAGCTCCGCCAGGGTCGTGACGCCCTCCCAGGCAGAAGTGAGCGGCGTAGTGAAGCGGTGGTTCCGCAGCGTGAGGCCGCGCTCGCCGCCAACGTCAGCTGGGAGGCCGCGGCGCTTGATGGAACTGCGGCTGCGGAAGAGGATGACGAGGAGAGGAACGACGATACCGAAAATATAGGCATTCATTGTTCTGGATCCAGATAGGTGAATTCAATTGAAAGCAATGTTGTATTGTTCTGTGGCGGCGATCGGAGGAAACAGTGAGGCCCGAGAATGGCGTTTGGTGCAATCAATAATTGGGAGGATCGAATAGTTTCTGGTTTCAGGTTTGGATTGCGAGGGAGAGGGCGTGGGAATGAGGCTGCATTAGGATCAAAGATCGAAGAGAAGAAAGACGAAGGAGTAAATGCATAAATGCATAGGAGATCTTTTAGAGTACTGTGATGGTCACTGCAATGAGGCGGAGAGAACAAAGGGCATTCTGGTTTGGAATTTCAGAACTTCTCTGAAATATATATATATATATTCTGTGCGAAATTTGAAATAAAAAAGTTATTATTGTTATTAATAGCACTAATAAATTATATAATTGCAAGTATGTAACTAAATTAATTTTTTAATCGCAAGATCTTATGCTTAGGTGATTTAACTAGTGATTCAAACACGAGCGGTGTATCTTTGAAGAAAATGTTGAATGTGAAAGAGACCGTGTTGCCTTTCATAATAACCATGTGGAAAAAACAAAAATATTTTTGATAAATATTTTATTGACAAAATTATTAAATAGAATATTTTTTTATTTTTTATGGAAATTACATAAATAAAGAAATAAAAATTTTAAATTTTTCTATTAAAAATAATTATTTGTTAAAGTTTGTTAAATAAAACTTTGTTAAAATATATTTTTTGTGAAAAAATTAGGTATCTACATTAGCCAAAATCAGTAAAAATGTGGCCCTGGCATGTAATGTGTAAGTGTAACTATGAATAGGGATATCGCTCTTAGTCAAATAAAAGTGGCAATGACAGATTTATTCTCAGTCTATATCATTATGAAATTTCTGTCTACAAATATTCATATTATACAATTCATTACAAATTGTAGGAATCAATCGAAACGTTGATCACCAAAATTTAAATTAAACTTTATTCCTTTTAAATCGAACTGATTTTGTATGTATTATTTAATAACATTTATATGTCCATGTATTTGAAAAAATATGTAAACTATATTTCAATATGTAGATTTACTGTTTATTTGAATATTTGTTTACTTTTTTTAAAAGTATAAAATCAGTCCAATCCAAACTGAAAATATAAATTGTATTTTAAAATTAATGTAACTAATTTGGGCACCTATTTTCAGCTTTCTATTATTTTGTATGCTTTACATTTTCCACTCACTTCTAATTTCATAACAATTTCTTCCTGCACCTCGTGTTTTCTTACTGCACCTCATAAGCAAGTTAACAAGTCAAATTTGTTCTACTCTTTTTCCCTCGTCCTCTCCCACAACACTTATATACTTTCCTCCACCTCAACCCCATCTTCTTTCACCTCCATCTTCACCGTATCTTCTTCTTCCTCCATTTCCATCTGCATCTTCACTTCCACCTCATATTTTTATTCCACCTTCACTTCTATCATAAAAAACATTCACATGTGTCCATTAAAACAAAAGAAAAAATCATAATAATATAAAGTACAAGAAAAAAAATGGAAATCAATAATAAAATAATGTGAAATGTAAGAATTTCACGACGATCTGTGCGCATTTTAGATTGTACAATCCATAATACAATTTTGCATTACAAATTGTAAAATTCAGAATATTTACAGATTGCACAATCCAAAACTATAATTGCACCACGAGTATAATTGGAATTTAAAAAAATATAGGTGTGTTGGAAGAAAATATGGTAGCAAGGATATAATTGGAATTTTAAAAAATACAGAGGTGTTGGAAGAAAATATGGGGTGCAGGAGGATATTATCTTAGAAGAATTGTCATCTTAAAAAAATTAGCCTGTTTGGTATACAAGTCAGTAAATTATGTATAAAGTAAAAAATATATTCTAAAATCTACTTTTTAGAATACAAAATAAAAAAATGTACTTTAAATTCTATATTTTAAAATATAAACTATATTTCAAATCGTATAGTATAAAATACTAAAGTTTATGGAGGTTCAAATCAAAATCACGGAGGTGCAGAAAGAAATTTCCTTTCATGTGCATTTTTTTCTTTGGGTCAACCTGGAAAGTCCAAATTGAAAAATAACTCTTAGCTGTAGAAGCTGGTGTGGGCTTTGGAAATAGTTGGGTTGCCTTGCACGATCCAGGCTATTACTATCTGTATCTTATGATTTCTCTCTGCACATCGATAAGGTGTGTTAAATACAACAATACTCCTCCGATCTTAACAATTTTAATATACATTTCTCTCTTTCCATAAGGTATCACATAGCATTCATAAGTCCCAGCTATTGCAAATTCTTTCACTGTTACCCTATGAATTATTCTCCAAGTCACTCATAGGCTTCTTTCATGAATAAAATTGGAGATTTTATGTCTTTAAATTGAGAGTTATAATTTACACAACACACTCTTATAGATATCAATGAATGAATCTGTAGACTTTTTTTATTACTATGATTAATCATTTTTCTTCATATGTTTCATTGTACGATAAAAATCGATGTATTCAATATTGTTTTTTCGTTTCTCAGTCGACCAGCACTACATTAACTCATTTTCTTAAGTATTAATCTTATGATTTAACCTTTTTAGTGAAATAAGCCCATCATTCTAGTGGAAAATCTATTTGAAAAAGGTTACACATCTTAGAGTGACGCAATGTAATACCTATTAGAGTTACAAAATTTACAAGATGTCGCTTACGAAAGTGGTTTTATTAGGTGTTACAAGTGAGTCTGTATAATAGATTATAATATGTTCTCGTAATTGACACAACCATGTAATCTTTATACGAAAAATGGTCTTAAAATATTTTAAATCAACAATGCTACTGGGGTTGTACTCATGAGAGAAAATGGTGAGAACCGTGACAGTGATTGAGAAGTTAAATAAAGCTATGATGATGAATTTAATAATGGGGTTTGATTTAGCAAGTGTATCTTCAGGGATGATTGGCCAACTTGTTTTTACCAAGGGTGAGTCTCAGTTGAATGCAAAATTCTATCTCTTGTAAGGTTTGATATCAAAATATGCTTACCAGTATATTTTATTTTAGGTTTAATTAGTTGGATAGTTCAAATATATCAGTTTAATATTATTTTAAAAGTGTCAATTGTATTCCAACTATTTTAAAAGTATTTTAATTAGATCTCAATTAAAAATTATGAGTATTATTAAAAATGTTATACTATTTTTTTGTTGAAAATAACGTTATATCATATTATATTTTTATAATTGTTAACCAATGTTTTATTATTTTTAACTTTTATTACTAAATTTTGTTGAAAGATACATGATCGAGATACTTTTTAAAAAATTAGGATGCAACACTGGATATCAAACTATAATTCTCTTTTAAATTGTATTTTTTTAATTTGAAACAATTATATGCAGAATTGTCATGATTCCAACAATACCATAATGATATTTCAATCAGACATTCTCATTTTACTATATTCAGAGATAGAGAAATCACAGTATACATACCTACTCCAAATTTTATGCAGATAAATTAGAATTGTAGCGCCTTATAGCATGGTCCCATCTTCTATTCCCTAACTAGTAGAAGTTTGGGCCACCTTGCACTGCATCAATGAGTTAACTCCCCCTTCACACACGCAATTGACGCCGCGCCTTATTTCACACTATATGTATCTCTATCTCATAGCTTCTCCAAACAAATCACGCACCCACTACCTTCGCCAAACTTCTATCCCCACATTTCTTACCTTTTTTTAGTATACTCACATCACATGCTTAATATTCATTACATTTTAAATCTTCTCAAACATTTATTATTCCTTTAGTCCACTGTTAATTCTACGTATGAAAATTGTACGAAAATTATACTATGATTCTTATTTTTGTATTATCATCATTTTCTTCTTGATGTGATTTAGTATTGTATCGTATGACTTATCAACATCCTTAGTCAGACCTTCGGTCAGGCAACCTAAGGATAAGCAGTCGAAGGTCGTCCATTACAGACGGATAATCCAGTGGGTTATTGATGTGACAATTTCTCCAGAGTGATTTTAGACCCGAGCAGCTATAGTTCGCACCGTGACAGTGGAACTTGGTCGCCATAACATAAATATGGGGCCTCCGACAGCACGCACGGTCCTTCGGTTGGGCGGGTGCATTAGAATTAAATATGCAAATTAAAATAAAACAAGTCAATAATCAAGTTTAAAAAGTAATTGGGCCATGATTAAGAAAACCCTAATCACCTAATCAGATGCCCATGTCATGTCAAACACTATAATTAGGAACCGAAAGTAAGTTTGTAAGAACTTTTACTTCGCATTTATTACAGCATTAATTACATTCACCCGAACATACTTGAACTGAAGTATCAGAGTCTTATCCATAAGTACATACCCCAATCGTCTGAACAAAGACAAATCAAGTATTTTAAATAGGTGTTTGATCCTTATAACCGAAATAAATATGATGAATATTATTGAATGATTCATACTAAATCATATCAGAATAAAAAATAAAAGTCAAAAAATAAGAATTATAATATTATTGTTCAAACACTTAACACATGTAGCAAGAGAAATACAAGAACGGCCAATGATAGACTTTGTGAAACGTTGCAGAACCGGTGTTTGGAATCAATCTGCATGCAAATGAAAGAAGTATCAAGTTGATGTTTAATTTTGTCTTTTTACTTTTGTAGCAAGTTTGGGTATATACATTTGGTTTATTTATCCTCACTTCGGAAACTCCACCCAACAAAACTATGCTGCAAATGAACATAGTAGAACTGTGTTATGGCTCATTTGTAGCCATGTGACGAGGTGTTGCCCCTTTCCGTATCAAAGCGATAAACCCAATTCCCCGTAAATATATTATTTTTTTATTTTTCTAACAACTTGCTATTCCGTTATTTTTCTAAAGTCTATCTATTTTTTATTTTTTATAATCTATCATTTTGTTATCTTCTCATTTTTGTTACGTTTCGTTCGTTCTTTGATTCTACGAAGTGTTTTATAAAATAAGAAATGAAAAATCTGCTATGATAACTAAAAACTTAAAAGAAATTAAATGAAAATTATTGCTAAGAAAATTATCTAATTAAAAAAAAACAAAAAATAATCACATAAAAATAAATGTCGCCAAAAAGTTCACAAATTGGTTGAGTGGATTTTCAATCCATACATATAAAGAAGAGTGTTGTAAGATTTAAGTTAAATTATTACTTTAGAAAACATAGATATATATAAGAATTTGTACAACAAATTAACAATCCAACACTATAGTCCATTGAGTCATCTCTCCTCAAAAAATTCAAAATTTATCAAAAAGCTAAAATTCAAACGTTTTAACAATTTATAAAATCATATAAGTCTTGGATTCCAATACTAAAAATTTTAAATACATAGAAAAAAAAAGGACCTTCTCATCATTTACATTTTTTTAATTGAAAAAATCTAATCTGATTATTTAATTGAATCTCTCACCAATCGAATACCTAAATTACAAAAAAAAAAGATTTTTTACCAAAAGAATTATTGATAATTTATAATAAAATAATTTATTCTCAATATCAATTTATTTTCGATACTCATATATCTCTCTACATATCCTAAAAAATCTTTATTTTTATACACTTAGTATCTTAGTATTAAAAAAAACAAAATATGTTGTAATATAAGAGAATCTATCGTCTTTCTTTGTCGGAACATAAAAGAGTAATTTATATGATGTACAAATTTTTACATAAAGTTAGTTTTCAATATTCATTATACAATGATCGTAATTTTTTTTTTCGATTTTAAGATTTTTACATTATATTTTTGTATTTTTTATATTGATTTTATTTATATGTTAATAGGGTGTTTTATGGTACAATTTTTTTCAATACATTACAACATTTAATATTACTACAAACTTATCCTATTGATTAGAGTTTTCAAAAATAAATAAATAAAAAGATATCTTTTCTTTTACCTATTCTTGAGTCATACGTATCCAACTGAAAGAAAACTTATTGCTTTACCAAAGCCAAAAGAGGTAGTTGACCTCAAAGTCGTATTTTCCCTAACATCACACATCACTCTTTTGTTTCTTCACATGCATTAGTCTCAACACACTCGCTTACTTACATTTTCAAACATCTCAAAGTACACACTGATAACCCCTCATAGAGTAATGCCTTAGATCATCCAAGGCAAAGCATATGAACAATTACTCTCACTACCCTTAAATTCCCTAATCAGTAACACTTGCATTCACTACCCAACTTTGCATCTTCCTTTCCATCTCTTCAACTTTTCGATCACATTAACATTATTTCTAGTTGATATAGAATTTCCAACACACTTTTCATCGAGATATAGACTTTTTTTAAAAGAATAATGATTTTGATACTATGTTAGAAGTGTAATTTAAACTTAATTCAACCCTATAAAACTGATTTGTGAAGTGAAATTTTGCACTCTATTTATATATTGTAAAATTGTCTCGTCTTTAATTGATTTGAGATTTCTAACACACTACTCGACAACTTTTAAATTACAAAAAAATAAACAAAAATTTGCCCAAAAGATGAATTTTATTCAACAACCTCTGTATTTTATGAGTGTACGAATAAAGTTAGTAATAATAACAATTTGGTTCCAAATAATTTCATTCTATGTTGTCCTTTCTGTAAATGAAGTTAACTAGGGAAGGTCCTTCTGCTGGTGGGTGGTAACTCTGTGCGGCATTAGTGTACGCTTTCATTTATTTATTTACAAGTACAATGGCTAATATGTATATATTTATAGTAATATTTTAATACTTTTAAGCTGTAATAATATATTATTAACATGTGGAGGGATTTTCTCACGTGGGATGTCACACTAGATAGTTTAAGAGAGATGATATTTTTTTTCTTATTATATTGAAAATATATTATATTAGTACATATTTTAAAGTGTTGTGTTCTCGTCTAATCAAAATGTTATGCGAGAGAGAATATTCTTCCTTTTAATCATATATCAATATTTAAAATTTTTCAAAGCATTGTAATAAAGATGCAATTTGTTAAGTTTAGTTAAAAACAAGTGATAAAGTTCAAATCCCCATTGTCGGGTAGTTGGGTGGCGATGAGAAATTGTAATTGAAATTTGATAGATAACTTTATCTTTTTTATTATTTATTTTATTTAATATTTTGTTCATAGAGTATATATTAAAAAGATTGTAAGAAAATGTATGGAAAGATTTACTACAGCATTGAAAAACAATAATGTTTTTTTTTTTTAAATTCCTAGCATTTTTTAAGTTTAAACCAAATATTTTAAAAGATTACTAAAACCGGTAAAATACAAACGCTATCATACTTGTTCATATTTTTTATGACAATAAAAAAATAGTTATAAAAGTATATTGCAACATATCTTATTTTATCTATGTTGTAACTGTTTTATTTTTTATATTATTACAACCGTCAACTTGTACAATTCAATTTTATAAAAATGTATAAATTTTCCTTGAGAAGGAAATGAAATTATATTATAATTGTCGTGTCGAGTTAAAAGACAATGTCGGGTTAAATTATCGTCTTTTATTTAAATGCAGTGGCGGAACTTGGATAAAAAATGTAGGGGAACCAAATAGATTTGTTATATATAATTTTTTTTAGTTAGAAAAAAAGTTCTTTATCTTTTCTCTTCATTTTCTCTGCTTAAAATAAGCACACATAATAGTAGAATTTAAAAAAAAATATTACTATCATTCACTATTATATCATGCTATTATTTTATGATACCAAACCATGAATACCATTT
>Ga0209589_1001614_pt1 | contig 37651 bp, 15 predicted proteins | sample CowpeawhiteBW_FD_187525 | JGI IMG/M metagenome (GOLD analysis project Ga0209589, IMG submission 187525) | Root nodule microbial communities of legume samples collected from California USA - Cow pea white BW (SPAdes) (version 2) | ecosystem: Host-associated > Plants > Roots > Nodule | place: USA...
ATATTAAAAAAAAAAATATATATATATATATATATATATATATATATATATATATATATGAAGAAAAATAAAAGTTGAAAAAATATATCAATTGGATAACAATAAGAATTATATTTGAGAGAAGAGATAAAAAACTGAAAAATTGAAAAGGACTGAATTATACATCAAATAACTTGGAATAACAATAGCTTATAATAAATTGAAAGGGACTGATGTTAACACTTCCAGTAAATATTTATTCATCTAATTCAAATGTTTACGAATTTTCATCTAACATTTGGACACACGAATGAAATTTATATATTTATTCTTATAATTTATATATTTATATGCTTATGGAAAATTAGCAAAAAAAAAAATATTTTGATGAAATTATAGGTATTCGTATAAAAATAATTCAGTTGCGGAAACATAAATTTAATGTTAATGAGTGTGCGTGTGTTAAATAATACATTTTAGAAACTCACTGAAAGGAAATCTTGTATGATCAATAAGATTTTCAAAGTTTAATGTATAAATTTATATTCATCCCCTGAATTTATGTTCAGAAGAAAAAAATTGGAATGGCCAAGGAGCACATGCTCTGTGCAAATTGAGTGGCAACTTGGCAAGTGGCTACTTTTGTTCGATGATCTCATTCAAAATATATGCATAATTATAGTTAATTAAGTCATTATAATGGTTTATAGAAATATGTATTGTTAATGAATAATAATCTTTAAATCTAATTAAATTTTACAAAATCGTTTATAAAATTAAATATTAATAGATTATTAGACCAGAATTCCATGACAGTTAAAATTAATAGGTTGAATATAAAATAAAACTCACTATAATATATTTTAGATGATTCTCATACTAATTTGAGAGTTGTATTTTGTTAACTTTACAATTATAAAATATTTCTATTCACTTATATATTATAAATTTATTTTATTTTTAGTATATATATATATATATATATATATATATATATATATATATATATATATATATATATATATAATCTTTTCGATACATATTCGTATGTTTGGATAAACATTTCAAAATCGATTTTACACAAATCTTTGATTCTAATGCGAAACCAAACACACTGTTATCCCTTTCAATTTTGTAAAAAAACGGAGGTTAGTTTAAAATATAAACACTTTTTTGAATGAAAAGTGGAGATAGGATATTAAAAGCTTATGGAGTGATTATTTCTTTTATCTTTCCTACTTTCTTAGGATTTGTATAGATTTTGGTGGATTGATTTTTATGTTTTTTTAATGAATTTAGATAGTAAAAAGAATAGATTTGGAAATAAATTTTATGAAAGTTAGTGAGCGATTTGATTGATGTGATAAAGAAAATTAATTATAAAAATAAATAGAATTAGGAAGTTACCAAAATACTTTTAATGGAAAAAAAAAGAATGATTTTGTAATTTGATATTATAAAAAAAATTATAATTAATTAATACAAATTAAAAAAATATATTAAAATTGTATGAAATTTTAAAATAAAAATAAATAAATTTTTATGAATGTTGAAAAAGTTTACACAATTAAATTTTAAAAAAATTATACAATTAAATTTTAAACAAGAGTTATATAAATAAAGTTATAAAAAAGTTTAAAAAAAAGTTAAAAAAAAAAAACACACACGACACTAGTATCGTAACCGATGTCAAACCCCTTCATGTCAATGTACCGGTTAGGTAACCGGTGTCATACACACACTTGCACCACGCTAACCGGTGCTTATCGGAATACTATGGACTTCATCACCACCACACACCATCACCTCCTTCCTTCACCTAAGTGCGCCACCACACCCACCCCTCCATCCTCTTCCTCTCCCACCACACCCAAGCACCTCATGTTCTTCCCTCTCCATGATGCACTCAATAATTACACACACACCCATGTTGTGTCGTAGTAACACCATCACTCACCTCTCACAATGATTTACAACTGTCGAACAACATTCACAATAACACACTCCGGTGTAAGAAATCATGGTAAATGTTTTTGTATGGGAAACGTGATAACACAATGGTATTTTAATAATGTCTCTTAGATAATTTGACTATCAGCCCACTTTTACGGGGATGGATTAAACTATTCATCTTCCAAATCTGTTCTCTTAGATCATTTTAAATTGTTCAAAAGAAATCCGAACAACCTAAAAAATCCGCTCTCTCAAATTAGCTCGTACAGTTCCGGCCGCTAAAAGGAATATGCATACGTGTCTATGGAACTTTATCTGCGATTTAAACCAGAATTGATATTAAGGGACACTTGCCACTTGACAAGGCCAGTCTAATAAAAGATGAAAATATCCCATTTATGGCTACGCAACGTTTTAAATCAGTGATTAGTGTGGATGAAAATTAATTGGTATCACATGAAATGACCTAAAGTTAAAAGGAAATTAATGAACAATACCACAGATTTTAAACGTGTTGAGGTTGAGCTCCTTCAGTGGGTGAAATCGTAGTACTGAAGGGGTTTTCAAAAGTGTCACAGTCACATGAGATGATATCTATAGAGACAATGTTCGACAATGTTACAGGTAGATTCAGCTGTACCTAGTTTTTAAATTTATAAAACCTAATTACTAATACTTACTTATAATAATTGTTGTCGAAGTATGACATTTGCCTAATCAACAGAATCATTAAATTTGGATACATATCATAGTTCAGTAAATACCCAATGTTCTGCTATATAATTTCATCTCTTTTTTCTTTTTTCTGCAGAGAACTTTGTGGTAATAAAGTTTCCCCTGGTTCCCTAGCTATAGCTAAAGAAACACTATTTCTCTGCATCATCAAATAATCCACAAATGCACTCCTTTCTATGCATGATGTACGAAAAATGAAGGATCATTCACTTCAGTTGCGTGGTGTGTAATTTCAGAGATTGAAGAACATTGAATATAGACTTACACTCACGTAAATTTACCAAAAGAGAAATAAAAATGAGAAGAGAAGAGTGTTAATAACATACAGTAGTTCTCCATAGTTAAAATTTATTAAAACTGATAAAATTATTAGGGTAACTTTTTTTAATACAATTAAAACAGAATTTCTAATAAAATTTAGTATAATAAAGGAAAAGGGTTTATGATGATCTGAATATTTTTACCAACAACATTTTTCTCTTTCCATCTATCTTACATCTATCACATCATTGTCACACCCCATTTATCACCTCTTCTTTAGCATAAAAATTGTTGTGATAATAATGAATATCTATTCTAAAAATGTCCTTTGAAGCTATATGGCTACGACAAGATGAAGATGGTGAATTGCTTATTATACCACAACACTGTGGTTAACAACACATCTAAAGCTACGCATAGGTACAAAACGTATATCAGTATGTGTCACTGATTCCGCAGAAACTGAAATGGCACAACAACAGCTAACTCTAATCAAAATAACTTCCGCTTATGGCTAGTGGCTAAAACAAGGAAAAAACAAAAAGGCTGAAATCTGTTTTCTAATTATTCAATTTGATTGTTTAATTTTTTTTATTTAATTATGTCTAATATTACTGTCATAACATTCAAATAAAGTTCAAATAAAATTAAATTTATATAAAACCAAATAAAATTAATAAAATAAATACTAAATCACATTTAACACAATAAAATTTTTTTAATCAGTACTTAAATCAACAACTCACTTTGTGTTTTATATATATATATATATATATATATATATATATATATATATATATATATATATATATATATATATATATATAAAAGGGTAAATTAGAAGATCAATAGGTACAGTGTAACATCCTATCAAACAAAATAGATAGTAGAAATATCTATTATAGGGTGCTGATACAATCATCCAAAATAACCATTTAAGTCACTGATTTACAAATACAGTCTATACAAGGAAGAGTTAAGTTATACAACTCAAAACTCCAAAGAACCTAGCCAAAAGCCACTGTTGAATTTCCAGGCCAAAGATCAACTCCTATCCAGGAGAGGAGTGTCTTCATTTGGATTATTCTCTGCTCACACCAATTCATAAATGATCATTGCAAAAGAGGACATACACAAGAAGAACAAGCACAGACACAAGGGTAAGCTAACTAAAAGAAGAGAAATTATATAGTTCAATCACAATTATGAGCAAGTATCTTCACATTCATCAGAAATATTTAAACCACCATGACCCAGCACAGATGCATGACTCTAGACTAAATATCCAAATTATGTAAGCGACATTGGATCTCTTGGTGGCATGCACCTGTGAAGGTTCCCAAACTCTGCAGAGTTTGGACATAAGGGGTTATCACCCGACCACTCACAGGGTAAGTCCCATTCGCGTCTAAGACTTGATCAAGTCCAAAGACTAGGACCTCCTACTACTCCTCACGACATAATTCATTCTGCTCTATCTGAGCATGAATGATTATTGGAGTTTTAAGATATCAACCAATATGGAGTCCTCACGCCCTTACATACTAACATACTCATCTGAATTTCCCTTGAAATTCTATTCCAACCACAACTTTTCTTAATTCATATACTTCCAAGTTCACCACACAATATTAGGAACAACATTACAAGCATTTGAAAGGCAAATAGCACAAAGTCACATTTAAACATATAATTCCATCCCTTAAATCAGAACATCAAACACCTCATTGCAGTAAATCTCGCTCAAGCTAGATAATCTAGCCTAGGCGAGAGGTCATCTCGCTTAGACGAGTCAATCTCGCCTGAGCGAGGCTTTAACAGTGGGCAAAAATAAAATCTGGGCGAACTCTCGCTCAGGCTAAGCTGGTTCGCTTAAATGAGAACGTCTCTCGCTCAAGCGACCTCAACTCGCCTAGGCGAGTCTTCGCACAGGAACATGGATGGACTTTCTGGTGTTTTCGCTCATGTGAGGGCTACTCGCCTAGGCGAAAATACCATATTACAAACCTGTTTCCACATGCAGGAGCCCAGATTCCCCACACAATTTCAATCACACCCAATTTTGTAGTTCAAACATCAATTTAGCATTCAAACACACCATCTAGAACCATCAGAACATATATCCATACGAATTTTAAGACAAATGTTAGCTCCCCTTACCTCTAAACAAATGTTGGCTAGCAAAGAAGAAGCTCCTAACAGGGCACCACTATTGCTCCAAACCTAAGGGGGAATTGCAGATTCACCAAGCAAGTGACATTTCGAGATTCTTGCTCAGAAATTTTGAAATTCCAATACTAGAATGTTGAAGCCTAACTTACGAAATTATGGGGAAGACTCAACTTGAGGAGAGGGTTATGTACTCCCAATTCTGTCCACTGCACAAAGAAGAAGGATGAATTTAGATGGTGAACATGAACTTCAATTACTGAGGAGAAAGAGAAGGCAGAGAAAGGAAGGTGGAGAGGGATAAGGTTGATGGTGGAAGTGGATTCTGTTTTCAGATATGGAGAAAATGAAATAGAGAAAGAAAGGGGGTCTCACATAGGGAGATCCATGGATATGAATATTATGATATTTGTACTTACTATATTAACATGTGGGTACAAAAAAATTCATACCCGTTACTCGTAGGTATTTATTTATAATATTCATTTTCTATCATGGATATTGCGGGTACGGAATTGTTTTGACATACCTAATGTCAAGTGTTAATGTATTGTATTCAATTTAGTCTTTATATTTATTTTATTAACCTAATTGGATCCCAAATTTGTTATATTTTATATATCAAATTACTTTACCTAAATGTTGAAATTAATTTATTTTTAATTTCAATTTAAAAAAAAACAATACTAAAAAATACATATTTCCTGCCAATTTTCTTTTAAATTTTTTTTCTTTGGATACATTTGTAAATTTTGTTAAAAATAATGGTTTGTAAGAATTTTGCTACCAATTTTTTTTGTAAAATACTTTGCTCAAAAAGTTTTTCGCAGAAAATTTTGTAAGAAATACTTGTGAATTGTATAATTTTGTAAAAAATTATTATCCTCAAAAGAGTTACCTACCAATTTAAATTCATAATAAAAAATTGCAAAAAAGGATTTTTTTTTCTTGCAAAATTTTATAATAAATTTGCAAAACAATGTCATGAAATATGAAAGATTCTAATAATGACCTATTTCAAACTTATAAATTTTTTAAAATATTAAAAATATAAATGTAAAGTATTTATCGTAATTTTTAAATTTTAATATCTAAAATAATTAAAAAAAATGAAAAATATATTTTTTAATATATATGAAAAATGTTAAAATTAATACGGGATGTAACATTAAGATTGACACGTAATACATCAGAGATATTATACATACAAGAAACTTAAAAAATAAAAATAAAAATATTAAAAAACTCTAAAAATCAACATGTGCCATGGTAAAAAATGATCTTAATCTCACTTATACAAATCAAACAAAAAGAATTGAATTGAATCAATCTAAACAAAATCGAAACTTAATCGAACTAAGAAAATAATAATCAAAACAAAAATAGATATAAAAGAAAAGAAATTTAGGCTAACAAAAATATTCACCAATGTTTTGTATAAATCATCTTATTTGCACAGTGCTGCACTAGTAGTGATTTCCCAAAATGATAACTGTGGGCATGAATGTGTTGATGGTTATTAATAAAATATTGAAGAAGGAAAGGTTGGAAGGATGAAGAAAGGGAAGTATGAGTTTGAGGTTTAGCAATCCAGTATCTAAGAAAAAAAACCTAAAGCAGCTTTCGTAACTCGATTCCAAGCTATGAAATGAAGTTTTATGCCCACACTTTCATGTTAGAAGGTGGACAAACATATGGGACCTTTGCTACAGCCAAAAACACATTTCAAATGTAATGTAGCATTCCACAAGGAAAATGAATATGTGGAGGATAGACATTGTATTAACTTTTATGCAGATATTTTAACCCCGATCAAGGTAAGGTAGATATCATGTCAAAATTTTTATTCAATTTTTTTTTCTCGTATTGTCTTTTCTGTTGTGTCTTTAGAATAAATTAACGTTAATATTTTTAAAAAAAATTATATTTTAAAATAACAAAATTAGTTTCATTATTATATTTTGGTTTAAATACATCATTAGTTTTAATTTTTTGTAAATTTTATTCACTTATTTTTTAAATATTCAAAAAAGTCCTAATTTTTATAAATTATGATCAATTTGGTCGTTTTTAAAATGCCGTTTAAATTGTTAATGTGAGGTGAATTATAACCGCACATGTCATTCGGTGGTTTTTTAAAATTTTTTAAATTTTTCTTAATTTTCAAAAAGTTGTTCATATGTCATGTTCAATTTAATCTCATTTTTTGTTATTTTTTCAATTTAGTCTTAATTTTCTTTCTCGCTAAATCAATCAAATTTAATCTTTATATAAATGTTATCTGAAATTTTTATTTTTATTAAAATTTAAATTTGCATTAAATATTACTTTCATTATTTTTAAACCAACCATAATTATTTTATTGAAAAAAATTATTACATTTATGTTTGATTTTTCTTACAGGTAAGAAATAGGTTTAGAGTTAGTTTTAAAATAGGAAAAATTTTCCTACTAGTTTTAAAAATAATGAAGAATTTTTCTTCTAATTTCAAAAATAATAAAGAACTTTCCTTCTAATTTAAAATAATAAAGAACTTTCTTTCTAATCTTAAAAATAATGAAGAACTTTTCTTCTAATTTTAAAAATAATTAAGAATTTTTCTTATCATTTAAAAAATAATGAAGATTTTTTCTTCTAGTCTTAGAATTTTCCTTCTAATTTTAGAGATAATGAAGAAGTTTTCTTCTGATTTTAAAAATAATTAAGAATTTTTCTTATTATTTAAAAATAATGAAGAATTTTTCTTCTAAAAACAATGAAGAATTTTTCTTATAATTTTAAAAATAATGAAGAATTTTCCTTCTAATTATAAACTAACTTTAACCCTATTTTTTACATGTAGCAAAAATCAAACATAAATCTAATAATTTCCTTCCAAAAAAATAGTTAAGTTTGTATAAAAATAATGAAAGAAATATTTAATATAAGTGTGAATTTTAATAAAAATAAAATTTTCAGTATAATATTTATATTAAAATTGTATTTGGTCAATTTGGAGAAGGAGAAAAGTGGGACGGAATTGCATAAAAATAACGAAAATTTGGACTAACAAGTTGGGACGGAATAACAATAATAACTTGACACATAAACATTTTTTTAAAATTAAAAAAGTTAAAAATATATTAAAAGACTATAAAGTGATATATAACAGTTACTCTTTACTTTCATTAATCATTTAAATGACATCTATAAAAAAAATAAAATTAACTATAATTTATAAAATTATGACCTTTTTAAAAGTTGGGACCTATAATATATTTAAGTTGTAGAGGGAAACTAAACCTAACCTAAAATCCAAATTTCGCTAGAATCATTGTGTGATGTTAGTGATGCTCCTTTTGTCCCACACCTAGATCTCTGTTCCATGACATATGGTGGGTCCAAAGTTGAAATATTATGGGCCGTCAGGCCCAATACCCATCAAACATAAACGAGCCATCATTTCATCTTATTGGACCAAGGATTACGTTGAATGAAAGGCACCTTACTCACCTTTTAGGCAAATTCTCCCTGCATGTATTGTGTTTTTTGTTCTGCATCCCATGAATAAAATAATTTCCATTTTGTCATTTTCGGATGTAGAAATCTGACTGTGTTATCTAATAGTCGTTTTTTTAGGCTTTGTTCAGAATGGATATAAGGGAGAGTGTGAAGATGAATTTGTGTAGATTTTGGTGGATGAATTTTTGTGTTTTTTTAGGTGATTTAAAGAGTAAAGTGAGTGGATTTGGAGATAAGTTTTATGAAAGTTAGTGAGAGATTTGATATGTAATAGATAAAATTAATTGTTAAAATAAATATAATTATTAAATTACCATAATACCCTTGTGTAAAAAGAAATGGATTCTTTTAATTGATGTTCTTAAATTAAATTAAAATGATTAATTTTTATTAATGTAAAAAAATACTAGAATAAAATGTTAATTTTTTTCTTAGTTTTATTGTTAAGAAGTTTAATATATATTGACATGAACAAATAATTTAATCACTAATGTACGATGTATGATTAAAAACGATCTCCTGACACTGCAAATTGTAAGGGTAATTGTCTAATGTTCATGGTTGTTGTTTCTTGAATTTCGTTTACCTTCCTATTCTCGCGCTTTCAGTTTCAATGCCGCTGCCTTCTTACTTCTTTGTTTCGTTTGAGTTCTCCTATTTTGGTTTCCGCTCCCCTGATCGTCACTACTTAGCAGGCTTTCGTTTTTTTATAGTTTGCCTTTTTCTTTCTCCAAGGATTTTACAATAGGGTTTGTACTTATTTTTGTGGTGAACGTGTGTTGGAGTGTTGTGTTGTTTTTAGTTGGAGAGTTTAGTTGTGTGTTTCCTGCTTGCACTACAACAGTCTTCAAAATTTCATTCGTTAAACAAGTGTAGGAAATAACAAAAGAACTATTTTTTCTGCAATTGGTATCTTTGAACAAATTTTTTGAAGAATTGTTATGATGCAAAATGAATAAATCACTACAACCACCTTCACCAGCAGTGGAGACAGACAGTTCCTCTGGCAACTCCGACGACTCCTGCGTCTGCAAGCAACTCCTTCACCTGCAAAAAAAAACAAAACAAAACGTCAAAAAATAAATAAATACCCAACGACACCAATGTCGTAACCGATGTCATTCCCTTTATAAATAAGGCACCGGTTACGTAACTGGTCCATCCACTCAACACACTACAACACTGGTTAGCTAACTGGTGCATATCACCACCCCACCACGTCCAACCACAACCACCACCTAGCCACCACCTCGTGCAACCACAGCCACCCCTTCATCCTCTTCCTCGCCCACCTCATCTTCTTCTCCCTCCATTGGACTCAAGAATCACACACACACACACACACCATAACTCACCTCTCAAAACACCACCGAGCCGGACCACCATTCACAATCACACTGCTGCTTCCATTTTAAACTGATCTTCCACAAATAAACAATGCAAGACGGAATCTTGCTCAGTTGACCAGGAAATATTGGTCAGAAATCTCAGTAGAAGAAGGAATCTGGCAGATGCAAGGCATGTGCTTTACTTGCATGGAAACGAGAGCAAAGGGGTAGTTTCGTCATTTGCCCAAACCATATGCACTATCTTCGCAGTTTTGAGGGGATGGATTAATCCATCCATCCCCCAAATACTCTCTCGCATATCTCTTGAAATTATCGAAAACAAACGCTCGGAATCATCAAATTCGCTCTCTCAAATTTGGTTCAACAGTGCAAATCGCTCATACGAACACTGTGTTAGGGTTTCACGCACTCCTCTGCCAAAACCATTAACAAAAAAAAAATAATTTAGTTTTGATAATCACAATGTTTAAATATGCTAATCATCTCTCGTTTTGGTCCTTTAGTGAATTAGTACTTAGAAATCAGATTTAGATTTTGTTACAGGGATGGTTGATAAATTTAGGTGTTGTAATTTTAAAACTAAAATTAATTATTTAGTTATATTTTTTCTTTTCAACGTTTTGAAATATTTAGTGTTCAAATTTTAATGTTAAGTCACGTTAATTGTAATATCCAAAAATAAAATAAAACAATATATATATATATATATATATATATATATATAATAAAAAAAATTATTATTTTTATTATTAAAAATAACAATATATCTATAATAATAATTTGTAAGCATATAAATAAGGAAATTATAAATATAGAGGACTAATTAATTAATAATAACTTTACACTACATGTTTGGTTATATAGGCGTTAATTATTTTAACTATAAAAGTAATTTAAATGCTAACATCTGTATAACATTGTCACTGTTATCAAATAATTCAGTAACGTAAACTAATAACATTGTATATATACTATAAATTTATTTTAACATAATTATTAGTTTATACAATTAATAAAAAAAAGAGTGATAAGGTTGCCACTAGTGTAAGGAAGGGTTTCTGCCGCGGTTATTTTGGCTATTTGGCACCGGTTTAACACCCGAAGCAAATATAAACGAGGTAAAAAAAGATGTTCTTTATGCCTCGGTTCAAAACCGTCAAAACCGAGGCATATTTAAGCTTTATTGCTTCGGTTCTTTAGACACCCGAAACATAAGTCAGAGCTTTACTGCCTCTGGTGTGCCACAACTGAGGCATATCAGGCATTAAAACAAAGTGCCTCCACACATTTTACGTTGAGTTCGAGGAGGAAGTTCAAGGGAATGGAGGATTGAGTCTGAGAGAAAGCGTGTTGGATGTAGGATGTAAGATCCGCGAAATTTAATTAATTAAATAAATAAATAATTAATAAATGCGGGTAGGTAGCTTATTTATGACATTAAATTCTAATGGGTATGACGTGGAAAAGTACTAGCTTAAGTGGTTAAGAGTATTTTAATTGTGTGAAAGGACTTGGGTTTGAGTCTTATGAGTGTTATTGGTGTGTTGGTTGACTTATTTTATTTTAAAATTATGCATGGTCGTGTTGGGTGAAAACATGATGGTAAATGTGTGTGAATTGACATGAAACATTAATTGGCTTGGTGGTTTAGCTTTGATTTGGCTTTGGTAAGGTCAAGGGTTTGAACCTTGGTGAGTCAAATTTAACCCTTTTTGCTTAAAAGAAAACAATTATTAATGGACTTGAATAGCAATTAACTCCATCATGAAACCCAATTTCGTTTTTATTTTTTGCATTAACCTAGCATTAGGGCCTTTAAAAGGTAAAATTTGAGAGAGGAAAAGGGTTTTGAGAGGCTGTTTTCAGATAGCTCTGTGAGGTGCACGAATCCAAGGTAAAATAGAGAATTTTGAGAGAATTAGATAGGGGTAATTGAAGTGGTGATAAGGCAAGCTCTTGGTGATAAAAGGAATTTCCTAATTTCAGAAGTTAAGCAAGGGATTTTTTAGGTTAGGGGAGCTGAACCCAAAATTCTATCTTAGCTGCATTGTCTTGATTGATTTTGATGAAGTTGTGCCTGAATTTCGTGCTGCACATGAGGGAAATTGGGGTTGTGGGTTTTGGGTACTATTTCATTGGAATTTGACCTAAATGTATGTATATATTGGGGTTGGGTTCTGTATATTCTGTGATTATGCAAGGTTGGGTGGTTGTGGCATATTTTCGTGTCCAAATGTACTCATATGTCTAATGAAAGGGTGCTGAATGAATTGGTATGTTTTGATTCATGTTTTGAGTCTCTGGTGCAGTGTGTGTGTGTGCGTGAATCAGTGCCAAAACCTGCAATTCTCGCTCAGGCAAGCTAGGCTCGCCTAGGCGAGACATGCAGGAACTCATAAACCTCTCTCTACTCGAGCAGTTCGCTCAGGCGGTCTTGGGCGACAGACCATCTCGCTTAGGCGAGTGTGACTCGCCCAAGCGAGAATCCGTGTATGCCTCGAGTGTTTGGTTGTGCATCTCGTGCAAGTGGGGTTTGTTGTTTAGGCGAAAATGCGTCTCGCTCAGGCGAGAGTCTCTTGCCTAAGCGAGAGTTCGAAGAGCATTCTGATGGGGGTTTAACTCGCAGCCCAAGCGAGAGATGAGAGTTTTGGGCGAAACGTGATCTCACCCAGGCGAGTGTGACTCGCCTAAGTGAGGGTTCGTGGTTGGTTTTGTGTATAGTGCTCGCTCAGGCGAGGTAACCTAGCCTAAGCGAGATGAACTGGAATGCTTAGGCGAGAGATGGAAGTTTAAGTACAGGGGGGATGGATGATAGGTTTAGAAGAAAAAAATTTGTAGTATTGGATTGATTGAAGTTTGAATGGTGATGTGCGATCTATAAGGCTTCTAAGATATCTCGATGGTGAGCTTGCTGGTGTTCCATGGGTTGTGGCCCGGAACGTATCCTTGAGTTGTGGCTCAGGATAGGGGTTAAGCACGTGGCATTATATGGGTTGGGGCTCGGAAGACTTCCTTTGAGTTGTGGCTCGGGATAGCGGATGAACACGAGGAACCTTGAGTTGTGGCTTGGGTTGACGAGTGTGCCGGTGTGAGTGTGCTGGTTGTGGCCAGTACGGATGGGTCCGGATGGATTGCCCTCCTCAGTGATTCACTGACGAGTTTGGTAGTCCTGGGACGTTACGGACTATGACCGTATTTGGGAACTCCACCTAGCGTTACGGTGTGTGATCCGTAGCATGGTTTTCGCACGTGCTCTATCGGTTGTGACCGATAGGTATGGCAACAAGGCGCCTTGAGATACTTAATAGAAGATGTAGAACTATGCTAACATGGTTGTGGCCATGTGGAAGGAAGGTAACGAGTCTTCCACGAGGTGCATCGGTATACATGGTAGTGGCCATGTGATGGAAATCGAGTAAGTTATGTGGGAAATGAAAGGATATTATATATGGTCGTGGCCATGCGGTATAAGGAAAGAGTTTGTGTTATTGTTGTATTATTTTATCGATTATACATGTATATATGTGCTTGGTATATTTTTGTGTGTTTCATCTTTTAGCTCACCCTATCTGCTTGTGTTTGGCGATGATCGTGTATGCGGTACACGTGAGCAGGTGATAATGCAGGTGGAGCTGGTGAGGCTTAGCTGCAGGGAGGGGATGATCATGGGATCTTTTTCTTTATGTTTTCTTTATGTTATTTGAAATGGGTTGTAAAGGCTCATGGAATATTTTGACTATACTTGCAGTTTTGTAATTATGGACTTATTAATGAATTAATAAAGTTTTAAATTTCCCGTGTTTTGAGAAATGAGGTATTATTAAATGTAATGTAATTAATTACTTTATTTTATTTTATTAAATTAGTAATATCCTGATGGGATGTTACATAGGATAAGGTGAAGTGTGGGTAGTTGGAAGGGTGTGGGGAATTGAAAGTTGTGTGGATGATGGTGATAGAAAAACCCTCTGAGTAAAGGATTTGTGCCAGTTCAAGCATTGGGTTTATGTGGCCTTGTAACGGCAAAGGAATAAGCAACAATCTCCGACCTTTCTTTCAACCATTGATTCCTCTCTTTTTCTTAGCTTCTTCTTCCTTACTTCACACAGACACTCAATATGTCGCTGCGAGATTGCGGGGTGCTAAATATGTCAGTTGTTTACGTGCATAGAAAATCAGCAGAAGCACCACTGAAACTTACTATTCCGGTTGTGACCACTGATTGTGTTGGTGGTGTGGTAGCAAAGATGGTGAAAATTGCGGTGGTTCTGAAGGACGGAACTCAGATTGGTGCTTGCATCTTTGAAACCATCAAACTTCTCCCCTGTAAACAAACACAAAAATTTATTTTCTTCAATGTAATTTGTATACAAAGAAGCAAACTAAAACTTCATGAAAACATTATTTTGTTTGAGATTCTATGTGTTTTTGGTACAATCTATTGGCTTGAAAGAGACCGGTTTTGCTTCTAGATCGAACCCAATCAAATAATTTGACTGGACAAAGTTACCATAAATCCCCACATCGCTACTGGTGTTGGTGAACGCCAAGAAAAAAACACCATCTTTTGGTGGAATGAAGGTCTGAATTGGTTCCAGTTTCACATCTGCACCTTCAAAATGTGCAGTTGGCACAGAACTACCAAGATTATTCTTCGTTCATCCACAACAGGTTTCATCTTGAGTCATGTTGAACAATATCTAATGAAAGTAGAACACACAATAAATATTGGGGGAATCTGATGCAAACCCTAACAAAGGAGTGGGATTGAATGGAGGCAATGGCAACGGCGGTGGAACACCTTCTTCGATGGTGCAGCGGCAGCACATCGTTGGTGCAGGCGGAACGAATGATTGGCAGGCGCAGTGGTTGTGGAACGTCGTTGCGAGATTCAACGGAAGCAATGACGCCGAAAAGGCCTCTTCGACGGTGCAATGATGGTGCGGTGGCATATGCAAGCAGAATGGATGGTGCGTAGTGGTTGGGTTCTAGAAGAAGAAGAAGAAGGGACAACACTGCAATGAAATGGTTTAGGGTTTTTTAACCTTACGAAGCCCTACTGCCTCGGTTATTTAGAACCGAGGCATATTCAGTCAGGTAAATGAAAAAAAAAATACTGCAACTTAATTGCATCGAGTGAAAAGTAACTGAAGCAGAAATCGTATTATGCCACGGTTAAACAGTAAGCGAGGCATAAAGTTACGTTATAATATTCAAATTCAAAAACATCGAGAATTGTAACATTTTTTGAAGCTATATGCCTCGGTTAAAATCACAACCGAGGCATAAAAGTTGACTTTAATTGCAAAAATGCCACCGCATGTTTATATGCTTCGGTTGCTCAAGAACTGAGGCATATACTGCGATGTAAAAAGTCTGAAATGCACTAGTGTGCACATGGTAAGTGCAATTCTTATCTATTCTGATGATCATTAATGCAAAAGAAAAAATATCTGGAACCAAATGTTAAAAGCAAACCTAAGGGAATAGTGTTTATAAAATATAGTTAAATTTAAACTACATGTAATGATTACGTTAATACATATAAATAGGGATGAGAGATGAATGGAGTGAAAGTGTGAAAAGTGGTAGAATGTGACAAAGGAAAAAAAAAACAAAGAGAGTTTAGTGATGTAAATCAAGTTCATCCGGTATTAAGAAATAGGTGGTGTGAGTGCAACAAAAAAAAGAAGGAAATATATCATTAAAGTCTCAATACAACTTTGGTATATCTTTCACGTAAATAAGGCAAGGGGAGGAGACATCTATCATTTTATTTTTTTTACTTTGAATATTTTTATTTGTTCATAATTATTTTTATCTCTATAAGTGAGGTGTCCCTAACCTCATTCTAATTTATATTTAGTTTTCGTTCCTATTTATTTATTTATATTCATCTCCAATTATGCACTAGTCATATTTATTCAATTTATATTTACTCTCATCTATTTATTTATATTTATCTCTAGTTATGTACTGGTCCTTTTTATTTATTTTAATTATTCATTGATCCTATCTATTTATTTATATAATTATATGGTTTAATATTGAAATAAAATTTATGATAAATAAAGATTTGATTATTGAAGTTGGAGGCATGACCTTGGAGATTTAAACGAGTTAGTATTACTCAAGATGAGATGTTCTTGAGTTACTTTGTTGGCCATGATCTCATTTATCCTGACTAGTCACTACAAAATTAATTAATATCTTTATAAAGTATAATAAAATCCAGTTTTATGGATTTGGGAGAATTTTCATTTTATTTGATCTTATTATGATATGTTGTATTTTTTTATGTGATATTTGTCTCACTTCCTTGTTTTATGATTGTGTGTGAAAAATCAATTTTTATAACCTTATCATAGATGGTTGCTCCCAACATGCATGATCCCGCCGACATTGTGGCTATTTTTCCGGGAAATGCATGGTAAACCAATGCAGTGAATAATTCAGTAACATTTCAGGGAATAGAAAACTCTACCATTACTTTTCTCTCTGCTCCAAACGCGCCGATTGTCATCGAAGGACAAATCGGAGTTACCTTCTATTTACCCCCAACCGTCCAAGTGAACTCTATCCATAACATTTTCCTTCCACCTATTTGAAAGCTAGTATATGAGGGGAAAACAATAAATAAATAACATTCCTCCATCTTCTAGTGTAGAAAATATAAAATGTACTAAACGGTATTGATATAAGATGCATGTAGTATTGTAAATATATACATACATATATATATATATATATATATATATATATATATATATATATTTTATATATATATATATATATATATATATATATATATATATATATATATATATATTAAGTATAATTAGATATCATTGTATAATTTTTACTCTAAATTTTATAAGTATATTGTAGAAAATAATAATAATAAATAAATGAATAAAAATTTCTTTTCTCTTCACATTAATCACTTTATAATTATTAACTTAACAAGGCATTGAGAAGGGAGTATATGGATATTGAAGGAAAGAAAGTACGATACTGAGAAAAGAAGAGAATATTGGAAAATGCATTGGTTGAAAAAAAAAAGAGTAAAATGAAAATAAGAAAGAAAAAAAAACTTGGTAATAAGGTTCCCATATTTAATTATATATCTATTTATTACTTAATATGAATTCATTTTATACAATCAATTATGCATTCTTGAGATGGCAAAGGCAATGTTTTCGGCACTTGAGAATATTATTTTTTTGACTGTGAGTCCACGCGTATACTTTAAAAATTTCTTTGACTTTTCTTTGAAAATTTCATTTCCTTCTCCAAACTATGGAAACTAGGAAAACACAAGAGGGAGGTAACACTGACCACTTTAATAGACTTGCGGTATAAAAATGGAATTAGAAATACGACATGATAATAGTTATAACTATGAGAAGCATAATTGCAAATAATTGTTATCGTAATGAAAGAGTAATAATGGTGGTTAAATTATAACTTAAATTATGTAGTGTAGATATTGTAGTTATGTCCATGATTGTAAGAAAAGAGATTAACTATTATAATAAAGTGGTGATGAAATAAAAAAGTGAAAAAATAGCTTTTTTTCTTTTAAACCAAAACTATAATTGAGTTATAAATGTTTTGAAATGAAATAAAAAACTAATTTAAATTTATTTTTGAAAAAAAAAATGATGGGGTTTTTTTTTATCAGTTATTTAGGAAGTTAAAATAATATATTTAAATTAAACTTAGACTTAATATATAATTTTTCATATAAATCCATTAGAGTTTTTTTTTACACATTACAAGATAATACGAGTGAGTTTTCCTTATTTCTATATACTTCCCTACATAATCTCATGTTACATGTAAATATAGCTGTCAAAATTGGTTGAAACCCGCGAGCCAACTCGGTTCGCCACGGGTTCGGACCGAATTGGGTTAGAATTTTTTTACAAATTTTAATACGAATTGATTTTTGACTCGGCTCACCTAGATCCCAGCTCATTCAGGTTGAACCCGTGGTGAGTTGGAGTGGTTCACCAGCCCGTAAATAAAGGACCACACAAGTATTTTTTATTAAGTTGGGTTTTGCATTTGAATCATGTTAGGTTATTTTTTTAGTTAACAAATAAATAATTTGTATTTTTGTGATTTTGGTTTGTATTTTGATTATATTAAAATTTATTTAAATTTTAATTAGAATTATAATTTAGTTTTGACTAAAAAAATTAAAAAATTGTATTTTTTAAAATTAAATGAATCTGTGAACCAACCCATTTAATCCACCAACCCGTGGTAGATCGAGTCATGTTCGAATTTTTTTTGCTTACTAATAAATGAACCGGATTAGATTGACTCAATTAAGTGATCAATCCGTGATGGATGAAGTCGAATCAGATTAAATTACCCGTTTTGACAATTCTACATATAAAAAAAATGAAATAACCGTACCCATATTAATCATCCACATCAGATACCCCTATTTTTATGTTTTGAGAAAAAAAAATATTAAAAATTGTAAATCCAGAAACGGGTTCAGAGGTTAAGTTATGGCTACCCACTCCTCTCAAGATCTACTAAAAATACATCCAATCACTTAAAAAAAAAAAAAAAAAACTAAAGTTAGTCTCGTTTATAATACAAAGAGATATGAAAAATACACTTTTTAAATCTATTATAACAGCTGGTCATTGACAAGTTTTCAAGTTAATTTAGAATAATTTGGTGTCACGAAGAAAAAAAAGGCCATGCTCGTATGAAAGAAAACTTTGTCTGAATTCAAGATAAGAACTCACTTTTAAATTTTGTTAAACTCAATCTTTCGGTCTGTGCATTAAGAAAACCAATTTAAACAGATTATTAGTTTTTTTTTCTTCATTTTTATTGGTAGAAAATTATTTGAAATTTCTTGTTTTCTCAATTTAAAAATCAAATTACTAAATATCTTTTTGGTATCATTTTTCTGGTTACTTTATAAACTAGGTCTTTAATTAGAACTACTAGGGTGCTTCATTAATGAATCAAAAGTGAATTTAGCATTAAAATTATTATCCAAACACCCAAATCGAGTTTTCAAATAATGCATTTAAATGTAATTTACGATAAAAAAAATCCTATTAATTTCATTAAAGCATCTTACAAACACTCTTCTTCATAATGAATCGATATTCTCTTCCCAAAAAAGATGCAGCTTACGTTGTTAGCAAGTTAGTGCATCGTTAGGCAAGGTAACCATAATACCTTCAACATGACTCGAACAACATAAAGATAATTCAACATAATAATATAATATTAAGAATCTAACTATACTTTTTTTTTTGTTTTTTTTTTTTGCATTTTGGAGTTTCTTCATATCTTCCTTAGCGATCTTGTGAGTTGTCCTTGTATTAATAGTTAAAGAAACGAGTTTCCTGATGCAATAAAAAATGGGACAAATGAGCTGAATTTGTCTTATCAACAAACACTGAAACACCCCCAAAAAAAAATATAGATAACAGTGTACGAAAGTTTCTTCTTGCTTAAGAGAACAACCACAAATGTGAGATTCGTTAATCATGTTCGTTTCTTAAATACATAACATAGTTGGATATTACATTAGAACATGAACGAGCAAAACACTTTTCTTGTTTGAAATTGTTCCAATAACGCCGACCACTTTGAATGTTTTATATTTGTGACAGATCTGGTTGGTACAAAACACAGAACAAAATAAAAATTGGTAGGAATTGGATATGAAGATGGGAATCTGAAGTGAAGTTAAAGAATCAGAAATTGTATGCAAATTGACATGTTCCAACGGCTACGTGTGTGCAACTTGTGTAAGTAATGAATTTGAGACAGGATTCTACGAAAGTTCCATGCACTTGAAACCGCAGACTCGTGAATTATTCCACCATTTACATCTTTCCCGTGACTACAGTATTATAATAACTCAAAATCAGGGTTTGCTTTAAAAGATTGTCGCAGAGATGGTCTTGTCTAACTTTCCAACCTTCATGTAATTATGTCAACAAATTCATCTTTTTCAACTGCTGTCATTAGGTTAACACATTAATTAACTTAAAAAGGAATTCTCTACACCTTTAGTAGATAAATAATTGATATGTTGAGAAACAAATCAACTGGGTCTAACAGAAGACAAGTTAGTATAAGAAAATCTGATGAATTCAAAATTCAAATTTCCATTAACCACGGAGAAAAAAAAACACATTTTCCTCCAAACCATAATTAACTAAAAAATTGTAAATACGTCACTGGCTATTGATCATAGACGATTTGATCTAGATTTAGTTTTTAAACAAAACAAAAGTTATCTGATTCACTAGTTGGTGATTCTGACTCGCCTCAATTTTCCAGTTTAATCACCCAATATGGTAATTCACAGTAACGAATTTACACAAACAGTTCGATTGCAAAACATTGAACACTCTTCATATTTAGAAAATATGAGTTCACTAACGCCACCACGAATCAGCAAAAACCACAACCACTCTGTAACGTAAAAGAAGACAGAAAGAAAACAGGGTATGAAAAAATTGTGTATTATTTTGAATATAAGCCCTCGAGAAGAGAAAAGTCAGAATTAACAGCAATAAGAACAGAGGAAGCCCCTGTGATGAATTATTGTTCCTAATGAAGTAAGTAAGAACTAAATGGAAGAGTTGTTATTGGTGGTTTGGTTGAGTTGTTCATGTTGGAGAGCGTCTTCAAGCCAAAACCAGGATTCCTCCATCAACTCAGGGCTCAACCTGAACATCAAAACGCAAAACTCCATCTGAGTGAGTGCCCCATCTCCATCAAGATCCCCTTCCCTCATCATGCTCACAAGTTCATCTTCCTTCAAGTCCTGCAACCCCAAAAGTGCAGCTTTTTCCCTCAAACTCTCCAACGTGATCACCCCTTTTTCTTTGTCCACCAGAAGCTCAAACCCGTTGCAGAGCTCCTTCATAAGGCCCTCCCCACCAAGCTTGGTGGCCATCACAGGAAGCAGATCCTCGAAGCCGATTCCAGCCATTGTAAAGAAGAAGAGAATAATGGGTTGAATTGAGTTGAAGTGGAAGAATGTGATGTGAATTGTTGAAGAGAATAATGGGTTATTTATATATGTGTGTATTGAGACAGGGGAATGAGAAAAAAAAAAAGTGAAAAAGATGGGTTGAAGGAAGAAGAGGAAGAGATTTAAGCAATGATCCCTGTTTGGATGACAGCCTAGGAACAGAGAATTATTCGTTCATCGGCTTTGATTCTGCTCAAGGAACCGCGCTTCCTTCCCTGTTTCCTAGAACCTTAATTTTGGCTATTTCCGTCATTTCACTTTTCTTACCTTATCTTCTTTTCTAACTCCTCTCTTAATAATATAACCTTTCACATTTAATGCCATTGGATTTTTTAATTTCTAATCCCTCTTTATTACATTTGAGGTTCAAGATTTGGTTACATCAACTTAATAAAAATATTAAATTTTATCATTTTTTATAAATTTCTTACCTTTTTTTTCATCAATACTCTCTCGTCTTGACATCTTTTTACGTAGAGAATCTACTGCATTTTTTTTATATGATAAAGTGTCAAGTTTTTTTTTTCTTTTTTGTAATAATTTTTCCTTTATATAATAAAGTATCAATCTTTTCTCCGTCAAATACAACATGTGAAATTGAATATTTGAAATATCTTTGTTTTCTCGTTTTGATAAAAATGTTTAATCTTAAATATTTTATCACTTGATGTATTATGTGAAGATTTTTGTTTTCTGTCAAAATATTTAATATTTTTTATAATTTTACTCTATATAGGTTGAATTTTAATTTTTAAAAATCACTATTTTATACACTTGATTATTATAAGATAGATTTTCACTACCAAATATGCCGCTGAAATTGCTAAAATCAAATTACTCTCAGTCTCAAAGTTATTTTAGATTTTTCAGTTATTTTAGAATCCTCAGAATTATTCTGAAGTGAATTTTCATTTCGTTTAAACGGGAGTCACATCTTAACGAGAATTGCATTGGAGAAATGTTTTACATTTTCAAAGAAATGACTATTTTAACTTTTTTTGAATTTTTCAAAATTGACAAAAATAAAAATAAAACTTGAATAAAAGGCCGCCATAAAAAAAAGAAAAAAGAAGAAATAGTTTATTTTTTTTATCGCATCAATCTCATTCGATAACAATTTTTTTTGTTAGTTTATCATATAGAAGATTTTATACTGAAAAATATATAGAAATATTTGTTCATTTGGAGTGAGAAGAATTTGAATTTATTTTATCTCACTTTTGTTAATTCTGTAAACAAAAAAGAGATATCGGGGTTAGATGCATATTCAGAAAAAAATAATATAATTTTCTAATTTTCAATTATCAGATGAATTAACCATTGAACTTCTTTTTTTTTATATTTGTAAGATAATAACTGCATCATTTTGTACAGAGTATTGTATTTGTAAGGTACGAGGAGGATCGGTAGAAAAATATAATATATTATTTATGGATGTAAAATCAATCCGTACCTAGTATTTGCAGATAAAATTTCTCACACAAAATGAATATTATAAATAGATACCTCTGGATAACGGATACAGATATTTTTAATGTTTGCATGTTAATAGGACGGATAGAAGTATCATAGTATCCGTATTCATGAATACTCGTACCCGCTATATTCTAATTTAAATAAATAAAATATAAAAAAGAATATGAAGTTATTTTTTTATCAATTCGTTTAAAAGAATTATTTTTTTGTACTTTATTTGAATTTATGATTAAAATATGTTGTTAAATATTTATTTTAATTTTTTTAAATACTTGCAAATATCTGTAAATATTAAATAATTATACGGATATTTACATAACAAATATCCGATAAAAATAAATATGAATACAAGACAAATATTTATCCGAAAAGTAAGGGGCGCCTCACTTACATTCCAATTTCTACATGAATAATTTATTTAGAATAAGAATAAAAGAAAATTGGTGGTTTTGAAGAGGAATTGGTTAGTTGGGGAATTTAATAGCTGGAGAGGGAAATAACGCAGGAATTAACGTGAAGAATTTGAGGAAGTTGTAGTTTAGCATTTGTTGCAGAGTTGACGTTGAGATTGTGAGATTGTGGTGAAAACAAAAGGCATAAGAGAGGGCTAAACCTAAAGAAAGAAGTTTGGGTCAAAATACAGAGGCTATGGTCACAAGTTTATGCAAGTGTCGAGAAATTGTGGTGTTTGGTTGGTTCCTGAGGACAGGGTCGGTGGATTCTATAACTGGAATTTGGAAAGCACCGTTAAGTTTCCCAACACTGCTTTTTCAACAAACCAACAAATAAACTGATGCTTTCAAAATTGGAACCTTCTTTCTAACTCTAAACTTCTCACTTCCAATTTACTTCTACTTCGCAACCTTCTAATATTATTTAACTTTAACCAACTTCTAATTATTTATAAATTGGCTTACTTTTAATTAAATTTTTATTTACAATACTTGTTTTAGAGTTTTTTAAATTAATTTTTACGGTGTGTTTAGGTAACAGAGTGAATTTAAGAGTAAAAAAAGGAAGAGAAATGAAGAGTACAAGTGGAAGAAAGTTTGAAAAGTTTTAAATTGAAGAAAAATATTGTAGAAAGCGTAGAGAAATAATAAAAATTATAAAAAAATTTCGGTGATTTGATTGTTATAATAAATTTTCAAAAATATATTTAATGAATTGATCAAATTATCTTTGTTGATAAAATCATTTGAATATTAATTTTATTTAATTTATTCTTTTAATATTTTTATTTTACTTTTTTATCTTATTATAGTATAAAACATACTGATTAATAAAATATTTAAATATCTATTTTATTTATTATTTTAATTATTTATTTATATAATATAAACCTATTCTAATAAAATAGTAAATTAATTCACTTCATCTACTTATTTTAATATGATTATATCAATAATATAAATAGCAAAAAGTTATCACATTTAAAATATTTAAACATATATTACTGTCATAGACGGTTAAATTTTCTGTGTAATTGATTCATCTCATATTCTCTTCGTAAATAGTTTCACTTTGTCGTGAAAAATAAATTATTTAATGTTTGATATTTCATTTGTTTTACTTTTTATTTTTATATGTCGCAATAAATAACGGAACCGTATAAATAAATAGAGAATTATTGTTAATCAATCTTATTTATTTTTTTATCATTTTTATACTTCTATAACCTTTCTTCTTCCTTTTTTTTTTTGCTACACAACACTGTTTTTATATTTTTTTAATTATTTTGTTTGTTTTATATTTATGAAAGGCACTCACATCTTCGATATAATTTTTTTATTATAATATTTATCTAATTTTTAAATAGTGTATTATTAATTACAATCAATCAAATAGTTTTATATTCTCACATGTGTATATTTATATTCTTTTTTAATATTTTTTTCCAAAAAAATTAATTAACTTTCAATTTTAAATGTTTAATTGATAGACCTTTTCATTTTGTATTTAATATAATATATTATTATTTTTTATTTTCTTTTATCCTTAATTTTTGTTTCATACGAAAATTTTTATTTTACTAAAACAATTTCATTATCTCTTAATAATTTGACTAAATTAATATTTTAAAAACATTCTTAGAATTTTAAGATAATTTTCATCTTATAACATCCTTAATTATGTATATGTTTGTGTGATTTGATTAAATGGTATATCAAATTGTTTTTATGATATACATTTAATTAATTTTACTCGTTTTTAATAATTTTATGGGTTAAATATATTTTTAGTCCTTCAATTTTTAGTGAAGATTAGAATTAGTCCTCTTGGAAAACTTAAACAAATTTAATCTTTCAACTCTGAAAATACGTGAATTTAGTCCTTTTAACAAAATCTTATAAGTTTATTTGACATTTCAAACACATTTCATTGTAGTTTTTAGTTTATTTACACCTTCTAACACATGTTCGTTTCAATGTTAGCGAAGAAACGTGTTTGAAATGTCAAATAAACTTAAAAAAATTAGGTTTAAAAGACTAAATTCATGCATTTTAAAGATAATTGACTAAATTGGTTTAAAGTGTTTTTATCATATAAAATGCTATTTTGTTAATTTTTTATATAATTGTTTTTAATTTCTAACTCATTTCATGAGTGTTACTTTATCATCACAATTACATAAAGACATCTTATTTACTATAATGCAATAACTTAATGTTTTTGTCTAAATCTTGTTTATCACCATTTAATATTGATTGAAGTTCAAAAGATGAAAAAATTATGCTAAAGTTCAATTATTATTAGTTTAATATCTATTTTATATGCGATTTCGTTAGGGATGACAACGGGGCGGTGACGAGTTTCGCTATCTCATACTCATCCTCGTTTCTGTAGAAAAAATTCATCTTCATTTCCATACCAAAAAATCCAATGGGTAGGGATGCAGTGGCGAAACTTGGACAAAAAATTTAGGGGCGCCAAATTAAATTTGTTACATATAATTTTTTTTAGTTTAGAATTTTTTTTTCATTTTTTTTCATTTCTTCCGCTTAAAACAAGCACACATAATAGTAGAATTCAAAAAAAATATGACTATCATTCGTTATTATATCATGCTATTATATTGTGATATAAACCATGAATACCATTTTGATAAGCCCTTCGTACCTCATCAATTTGATTTGGTGGGCATTGTCAAATTTGAGGACGTTTTTCCTGGAGTTCTAATGAATTGTTAAATTCATTATATGTAACCCTAGGAAATTTAGAGATTTGTTTTTCATTATCTTGAATTATTGGTTCTCATGAAATTTCTTAAGTTTAGTTAATGTAGATGCTTTTTTTTTTTCATTTTTATCACAAACCTTCCTCTTTCCAAAAAAAACCAATTCTTTTACTCTTTATCATAGTCTTTCTAATCTAAATTTATCACCTCTCACCTATTTAGAAAAAGAAAATTTGTATTCACAAATCACAATTATCACAATGCAAAACATAACAAAATTCATATAACTTTAATTAAATAAGCAACACTATATAAATTCAAAATTTTAAAAAAATTTATCATAGGCAGTAGAAAACATAAAATCCCTAAATTTCATAATTAAGGGTTATAATAATTTGGGAAAAATTATAATTAAGGTTCATACAAATTTCATAAAACAATCTCTAAAATCAAAATTAGGGTTTATACTCATTTGGAATAAACTTAATTTGGGAGAAACATCCTAAAAAGAATTGTAAATTTAACATATATAAATTATAATAAGATACTAACCTTGATATGTGAGAAATCATCGGAGAATTTATACTTCAATCTCAATCAATGTGTTCCCCAATCTCTATTTTCTAATCTATTTCTTTGTATTTATTTCTTTTCACACATTTTTATGATAATTTACATTATAGAAAGTTCTTATAGATAGAAAAAGAAATTCTAATCTCTTTTATAAATCAATATCTCCATTAAACTTTTTATTTTATCTTTTATTATAATTTTTCATAATATAAACTTAATATAAATAATAATATATAAATATAATTTTAAAAAATAAAAAAAAATATATAAAAAAAATAAATTTCAAAACTTTTTGGGGAGTCGTGGCTCCCCCCTAACATCGAGTAGGTCCGCCGTTGTAGGGATGTCAACGGGGTGGGTAGGGTACGAATAGTAACTCCCTCGTACCCTACCCGCTGGATAAATATTCGCCCCGTACCCGTACCCATATCCGTCGAGTATTCGTCATGCGAGTACCCGCCTATTTTTTCATATTCGCGGGTATCCACGGGTATCCGCAGGTATTTACAAAAATATTGAAAAAAACAAATATTTAATCATAACTAGTGCTCAGATCAACAAACCCACTTTCTTTGGTTGATTCCTGAAAAACAAACAAATAAAAAATCGCTAACAATTTATATTGTAATTTATTTTTGAATGAAATATTAAAAAAATTACTAACTTCATCCATGTCCACATCTTGCAACATTGTATAAAGTTTCATGTTGTCCAAATTTAATCTAGAAGAGCCTGAAAACGTAAGAAGTTCATTAAAAATTTATAACAATCACTTAATTAAAATATCTAAATAAAAATGTTAATTTCATTACCTTCCATGTTGGTCCATAACTAGTCTTGGAAACACATCAATGCCTCCCCAGTATCTAGAAGCAACTCCGATGTGGAGTAAGAATCCGACCACCATTACTGAATGAAGACTTATAATGTTTTTTACTAATATATATATATATATATATATATATATATATATGAGGATATTTTTGTGAATTAAAGTTTAGCGGGTACGGGTATCCACGGGTACGGATACTATGATATCAGTACCCGCGCCGTTAACATGTGGGTATCAAAAATACCCGTACCTGCGGGTAGCGGGTATCCATTTTTAATATTCGTTTTCTACGCGTTGCGGGTTTTATCCGCGGATATCCGCGGGTACGAATTTTTTTGACATCCCTACCAATGGGTATCAAACTTTTGTCTCAACCCATCCCCATCCCCACCGAGTAACAAGTATAATCTCGTACTCATACCCGTACCCGTTTTATTACTACTTCAATATTAATTTTAATTAATTTTTATAAAATAGAAAAAAAATTACGGTAAAGGAACCATAATATTATCTAATATTAAATATTAGGAAGATGGTTGTTTCTTCAATATAAAATACTTTGAAATAAATTATAATTGTTTACATTTTATATTAGAATACCAAATAAAGTTTCATGATAAACAAAACATTTATTAAATTTGCAAACATGAATGAAACCTAGTTAATAAAATTTAAAAATGTTTTTAAAAAGGTATAAAAGGAAAACAAATATTCAAATTAAAATATATTTTAAATGTTTGTTTACTTCAATTTTTTAAATTCAAAAGAATCTATTTTTTATACACTAATAAAATTTATAATACATCACTTGATCAAAATGACACAAAGAACAAATAATAAAAGTTAAATATAGATTTTGTATCTTTTGAACTCCAATATATGTTGGATGGTGATAAAAAATATTCATGGAAATTACATTAAATTTTTATATTGTAATAAATAAAATTTATTTATACAATTATAGTGAAAAAATTACATTATGATTGATAATGAGTTAGAGAATATAAAATAATTAGATAAAATATATCGAAATATTATTCTACATGATGAAAATAAACAACAAATAAAAATATTAAAAAATTAATGTGTGTCTTATAAACAATTTGAGAGAATATTGAAAGAAATCGCACAAAGAAAAATAAATATATAATTAAAGGTATGATAAGATGAAAAATATATTGAAGATCTAAGAAAACTTTTCAAATATCAACATATATACTCAATTGTTGAGAAATAACAAAAAATGATTTAACGAAACAAAAAAGTTCTTCAAATAAAACAAAAAGTAATAATAATAAGTAATTTTTTTTATATTACCTAGTAAATGAGAGGTTTATGTTATTAAACACTTAAATTGAGAGTATTAAACATTCTCATGTATGAAAATATACAATAAATAAAAATATTCAAATGTGAGATATAAAAAAAATTTAATTGACGTACATCATTTTAACATAATTACTTAAAGTTTATGATAAAATGAAAAATATATTGGAGATGCGAATGAATTTAATGACAAACCAAATAATTAGAATATATATATATATATACACGTTACTTAATTAATTATGAATATTTTAATAATTTAAACGGTAACAGAGATATGGCGGGATATATACATTCTCATACCCAATTGAAAAAGTCATGATTCTCCATACCCATACCTAGTCAATATGGAAATTTTTCGTCAAAACGGGAATGAGTTCAGACAATACGTACCAGGATAAATTTATTTGTCATCTCTAAATTTCGTTCAAGTAGTGTATTATGATTTTTATTAGTGTATAAAAAAAATATTTAGTTAGAATTTAGAGAAAAAAAATAGAAGGACATTTAAATATTTTATAACTTAGATACTCGTTTTTTTTTTATATAATTGTTTAAAACTATATTTTAATTTTATCAGTTTTATTTTATTAATATTTGTAATCTTAATAAATATTTTGAGTTTTACAAAATAAAAGATATATACGATTATAATTTATTTATAAATATTTACATTAAAAAATAAAAATATATTAAATATTTGATGATACACTTTTTCTTTATCATATTTTTTATTTTTTAAAAAAATAATTAATTAATATTAAAATCGTTCATCCATATCTATCTCCCATACTAATTTGAACTACGATAAATAAATTTATCTTTTATGAAACTTGCAATATGGAAATCGATTTGTATCAAATCTTAATAAGGTTTAAATCATGTTATTATGTATAAAAATTCTTTTTATTTTTAAATACTTTTTAGAATATTCTTTCAATAAAACAAGCATGCCTGTTTTTTTTTCTTGAATGCACGCATGGATCAATCACCATCCTAGTAGTCTTATTTATTTAAGAATTCATCAAATTGCATCTTACAGCATACCATAATTATTCTATCAATAATAACTTTCAATTAAAAAAAATTACTTAAAACTTCATATTAGATGAAAATTTACTTTTTACCAAGATCGTGTTTACAAAAGTTTATATTAATTTAAATTATTTTATAGTTTATTCATATAGATAAAATTTTATGAAATGTCTATTTTTAAAAATATTCTAAAATGTGATTTACTTATTACTTTCTTATCGTTATTATTTTTTATAAATTTGAAACACATTCTATGTATATATTTTGTATAAAGTTAGTAACTGATACAATTAAGTAAAGTTAATTGATACATCTAATATAATTAAGAGATATTTTGTGAAGATCTTTTCTATTTGCGAATTCGGCCCTTTCTAATTTTTCAAAAGACTAGAATAATACATTAAGATTTAAGAGGAAGATAAAAAATAATTTTACAAATGTCCCCATGAACAAAAGGAGGGGCATCAACAAATTTCCTGCACACATTCATGCTTAAAATATTCACAAACTAATTTTACTATGAAGTTTACAGCTTTATCTTTGCAACAAATATTTTCACATTGCATATGTGCTATGGTGTATTCTGATAAAAGAATTGTCTAAGAGAAAACTCATCAATAAAAATAACATAATTCTCAAATAATTTTTTCGATAAAAAAAAAGATGAATATTAGACTTTGCTCAAATATAATAAAGTTGCATTATAATATAAGCAATGCATATTACAAATAAATAAGAAATAAAATCATTAGGAGAATATATTTGAAAGATTAAAATATTAAATATTATGTTAAATATTTTAATATCAAGAATGAGATTAATGCATTAATACAAAGTGCTTTTCCCAATTTATTTTTTAAAATAACGTAAAATTCTTCTTTTTAATTTGCAGTAGAATGACTTGTCTGAGAGTATTTTCTCAAATAGTAAAATATATTTTTTGACTAAATACTAACGAACAGACACAACCCTTGTTTTTAATTATTGCAAGTGACATTTTTTTCCATCAACAACTCCAAATAATATAAAAGAAAAAAAAAAGACAACTTTTTATATACAATATAAAAATGATCATAACTAGACTACAATGACAACAAAATTGTTCATCTTTAGTTTTATTTTTATTTCAGTATCCCATGAACTTGGTGGAATAGTTGCCCTTTGTTGAATAGTTGCCCCATCTCAAAAAGGGGTTGACCATTAACCTAGTCTTGTTTGTCTTCGAGCTTTCTTTCTGGTACTAAGCAATGAATGCAAAAGAAACAAACTTGTTTAGGCCCTTTTTTCAATTCCACACAATCCATCCAAATATGAAATTCATGAGAAGTTTCCTAATTGACCATTTCAAGTAACCCCACTTAGAGGAGGAATGGATCATGAGAAAGTGGCAAGCAATAACTGAGAAATTACATGTTCTAGATATTTTGGCCAAGGATAATTTTCTACCTCCCATGTTCTATAGTGACCGTCAATTCATTACGTGAAAACGTTTCAAGTTTACTCGAAGTAGATGCTCTACTTGAAGGGCATCTTCTGATAACAAAGGCTGGTTCCTTAGGACTTGGAAGAGTGTTAGATTCACTACCAAGCATGAACACCACATTTGACATTGTAGGACGTTCATTTGGATCTTCTTGTAAGCACAAAAGCCCCACATTCACACATTTCAAACATTCATCTGCATTGCATGTTTCACTTAGTGTTTGATCCATGAATTCCAGTTCCCTTCCTTCTTTCCACAAAAGCCATGCCTGAAAATGAATCAAAGAGTGGAATGTATCAGTAGCTAACAGCTATGTGCTGGAACATATAGTGTTTGTTTATTGCATATACCAGAAACACACATTCACATTACTTACATATCCCAGAAGACTCAGTTTATGTTCTGCTTGATAAAATCCTGTGTTCCTTTTCCCACTGATAATCTCAAGTACCACCACACCAAAGCTAAAGACGTCAGATTTGACTGAAAAATGTCCATCAAGAGCATACTCTGGAGACATATATCCACTGCATTACAAAATTTGTGAAATGTAGACCAAATAAGAATCTGGGTGGAAATCATTTGGTAGAGTGTCAGAAAAATATGTTTCTGATTCTTGTATTTATGAAATATGGTGTAGTTTTGTTTCTGATCTGTGCTATTGAAATATCTATCCGATAACCAAGAACCATATCTATCCAATACAAGGACCAGAAATAGATTACTGTTTTTGAAATGTGAGTAAAAGATATCACATTTACCAAATAGTAATAATATTGTTCTTATGCTTAAAAACACTGAATCATGCTGTGACATGAAACTTACTGAGTTTTTAGCTACTTACTATGTTCCAACCACTCTTTCTGTGTTAGCTACTGTCTCTTTTCCTCCAAATATTCTGGCCAAGCCAAAGTCTGAGATTTTAGGATTCTTCTCTTCATCTAGAAGAATGTTACTTGTTTTCAAGTCCCTATGAATAATCCTCAACCTAGAATCTTCATGCAAGTAAAGGAGCCCTCGAGCAATTCCCAAAATAATCTTGAAGCGCACATCCCAGTCTAATAGAACACACAGCTTCTCGTCTTGTAGTGCATTAGGGGCATGAAATATGGTATTATTAGTCTTCTTCAAGATATAATTTTGACCTAATAAAGTGTACTTCAAATGCAAAAAAAGAGTCTTACCAAAAATGAAAGCATCCAAGCTTCTATTTGGCATATATTCATATACCAGCATCTTTTCATCTCCTTCCACACAGTACCCCAGAAGTCTCACCAGGTTTCTGTGTTGAAGCTTTGCAATCAACACAACTTCGTTTTTAAATTCTTCCGAACCTTGTCCAGAACAACTTGAGAGTCTCTTCACTGCTATTTCTTGTCCTCCAGGAAATTTTCCCTGACAGTATACAAAAAAGTTAACCATTCCTACTATCATCATGATATTGGAAAAGAAAATGGTAAATGTCAAGAAGTTCTTGATTACCTTGTAGACAGGACCAAACCCTCCTTGTCCAAGCTTGTTGGCATTTGCAAAATTGTTAGTGGCCCCTAGTATGCTTTCTAAATGGAAAAATGGAATATCTATGGCCTGTGCATCATCTTCTTTGAACCTACCAGATTCAATCAATTCTCTGACATATCTGTCACTGTCATACAAGTTAATCCCTGAGTTTTTCTGAACATATCCCCTGCTATCTGAAGTCAAACAGATTAACTGAGTCTGAGTTGCAGGCTACTGCTGATGAAGTATCACCTTATATTGGGATTTTTTTTTTTCATGAATAAGCGCAAAAAATTAAGTTACCTTGTGATTTGCTCTGTCTTCTTTTCCTCAAGTAAACACATGTAACAGTAGTTGACAGAAGAATTAAACCAATCGCAGTTGTAAAAGTAATTACAATGATCTTTGGTAAGGACAGTGTCCTTTCTGATTGATAGATATTATTGCCTTCTGCATAAAAAAATGACATTTATGCATAAACAAAGCTCACACAACATTTCATGAAAGTGTTGATCAATAATGAATTTATAGTTGAAAAAGTTGCAGGTAATGCTCGGTTGAAACAAAGGTATAGGTAGTTTTAGAAAGCAAAACAAAGGTATTAGTTGTTCTGTATAATAAGTATGCATGATATGTAGAGGGATAAATATTACACACTACAAAACAAGCATATCTATGAACATGAAGAGGGAATGAAGATATGTAGATTACCTTGAGTGCAGTTTAATTTCAATCCATCCCAAATAAAGTTTGTGTTGCAAAGACATCTCTTCTTGCCATCTCTGGTAGTGTTGCAAGTTGAATTTGGCCATTCCTTGCAGTCCAATAACGAAGAGCACATAGGCTCAATTGGGGGCTCCCAACTGAATTCTATTTCTACTCCTTGTTTCATGGAAGCATTAGAACTAAAAATGCTTGGATCAGCATGACAATAGCCAGTAAGGTGAAATGGAAATGACTGGTTGAGAGACAGAAACTTATCCCTTGAACCCTGATCACAGTTAAGTACATCTTTTCTGTGGATCAAGAACTTTCGTGTGTCTGGGTTTATGCTAATCACTTCATAGGTTCCCCCAGGAGTTTTAAAATCAAGCTCACCAGAAGAGTTGTTGCATTGAAAACTGAAGTACATGGGGTCACCACAACTTGGTCCTGTGCTTAAGGGATATGGAATGAAATTTGTACCACAAGTTCCACAGCTGTTCCCAGTGGATTCTGCAGAAGAACAATCTCTGCCACTTCATAAACAATAATTTGTAACACAATATTTGATGAGTGTATTCACATATTTAGTTGCCTAATCCCAAACTGTTTTGTAATATATCTTTGATTTACTTACTAAGCACTACTTCTTGTTTTACATGTAACAAATTGAACTTAATTACAAAGTCCATTGCATAGATTTTACCTTGTGCGAGTGCTTCAAAATCAGGTTTATAACCAATGCATTTGAGTGCTATTGGTTATTTAAAAAACATATGGATATTAAGGGTGATTGGAACAGAATTTGTAAGGTTAGATTCATGTAAAAAATTTATGGGTATATAGGTGGTGATTTTATTATATTTATATACATATATACACTTCAGTGAAGAGATTGCATGGATTTAAGATGGTCATGAAAAGGAATACCAATATCAGAAAATGCCATGCGAACATGCAGGTCACACCCATTCTCGTACTGTTCTTCAAGATTGTTCAAGTCCTCATACCAAATCCAGCAAACAGTATCCTTTTCAGTGCTTTCATACGAATATGCATAGCACTGGCAATTATTGAGGCACTCTGATTCGCATTCCTCTTCATTCTTGGCATTAAATTGAGCATCCGGGTTCCCTACTTTCATCATTTTCAAACTCAAAAATGTAGCTTTCTTAGCATCACCACTGCAGACATTTGTTTTTCTGCTGCATCCACCTGAAAAGTCTCCAGCATTCCAACTCTCAATAGAATTAGGCTTGTACCCAGGCAAACACTTGCACATGGAATCATACTTGCTATTACAGCTTCCAAAGTTTCCACAGGCATTGAACACACTGCATCTATCTCTTGGCTCCACCCAAACCAACAACCACACTTTCTCTGAATCCATCTTCATGTACTTAAGTTGACCCCAGTGAGTCATGACCAACCTTGTGTCACGATATAGTGCTGGAGTCAGAAAGGGAACAGTGTCGTTTGGGGATACTCTCAGGGTGAAATTTGACAGCAAGTAAGATATTGCTGGAGACATCTCATCACTTCCTGAAAACCTACTTGTAACACTGCTTTTCCAATACTTGATGGACCTCTTCCATATCACGAACTGGTTCTCCCCTTGACAGTGCACAAAAGTGAAGTTCCCTGGTGCAGGGTCTTCATAACTTCTCCATGATGTCAGTGCTAAATTGCCTTCCATTTTCATTCCAGGAAGGAATGTGTCTGTAGGATTAGCAAAACTCTGCCACAGAATCTTCACCAGATGATCCCCTTGGCCTTCAACTTCATCACTAACAATAAGGTTCCCACTGTCCATTATCTTCACTGTTCTGTGTTGTGAAGATGATCCTTCAAGTTTTGTGCCCCAGTAGGCTTTCCCCCTTCTGTCCAAAATCTTTAGATTCCCATCTTCTCCAATGCCAAAAGCACCCCAAGAATCTAGAAGTGGGTTGTCTCGGTTAGCAACCCACACAACTATTAAAGGAGTCACCTTGTAGTACCATATTCCCACATATCTTCTCCCACTAGAGCTGCCATTAGGAGTGAAAAATCCCAGCTCAAATTTTCCTCCTTTTGAAATTAGAGTATCCCCTTCCCCATCTTGCAAGAAGTTGTTAATGGTTATAGCATCTTTGGCTGAGCAATGCTTAAAACTAAAAGTGAAAAGCAATGAGCAGAAGAGGAAGATAGACAGCATGAAACTGGAGGACCAGTTAAGGATAACTATCCTTCTGGTCTTTCTCTTGGTGTTCACCATTTGACAGAACTCAAACGTTTGATATTTTCTTTTCTTAAAATAGAGTTCACATTATGCCAGTCACCCAATTTTTCCATGGATTTCTCCCTCTAGTTGAATTCAAACACCACCGAATGTAAAGTTTGTCGATAGCACTTTCTGCTTTTGATGTCTATTGGTGGAGCAATTGACTCTTATTTCGGTAGGATTTAATTTAATTATGCCTTATGCATTGTGACATTATAGCCCCTTCAGAAAAAGGTGTAATGATACTATCTATCTCATAGTCTAAATATGTTTACGATTTCTGCAGTCAAGTTTCAAGAGCTTTGCATGCTACTGATATGCTTTGGAATTTTGGTGTTAGGATCGTTCTAGGCCAAAAGCCCAGGCATTGAAGCATCCTGTAAATTATAATGAACCACTAGAATAATGGTTTGCAATATGATTGATATATAATTTATTATTTTCGATCTTGAATAATAATAAATAATATGGCCAAATTCGTTCATTTTTGTCAACGTTATCTTTTTCATCTGGGTCCCTTGCTTACTTTTTTTTCAACATCCACTGGCAAGTGCCATTCATTTGAAGATATTTATATAGCATGTACATTTTATTATTTTTTGACAATTTTTTTTTATAATTTAAAATCTGAAATAATATTTTTTAAAATAAAAAAATTATCAAAATTTAATTGTCAAAATATTATTTTCATAATCTCTAAGTTTTTTCCCTGTGATGAAAAACTTGAGTTATCTGTAGCTGGTTGGGAATAACATGTTATGTCAAGCAAGATTCATAGAAGAGAGAATTATATATGCTTTTATCATTCAGCTGTTATTGATTCGGTATTTTACGAAATTTCTTATCCAAAACCCTTTTTTCTTCAGAGGCATCAGCTTCTAGATGATGTTTTGAAAGGTGGCCACGCCAAGACAAAAAACATTTGCTGTAAAAAACCCAATTTATGAGCATAATAAGAAAAAAGGAAGAGAATAAAATTAGCGAAAAATAACAAAAGACAATTATATCTATAGCATTCTAGAAGTATATCTAAGAAAGATCTTTTGATCTTTGACACCCAACGAATTAACTTCAATTCTTACTTCAGTTCTAATCAATCAAGAAAAATTTATTCAAGAAGATGGTTACCAAAATCAAGATTGAAAAATTTACGAGAAAGAAATATCAAAAACGTGTTTTACTGAAAAGAACATGGAAATCAAGAGAAGAAAACTCATTCTCTAATCTTTTTGTCTTTCTGAGTTGAATTTCTTTATAATTGTGAATGAAGAACTATGATGCTCCGATACTCTGACACGTATCGGACACCGACACTCGTACGATACTTGTTGAACACATTATGTCAATTTTGAAAAATATTTTTTTATCTTTAATATGATTTTGATGATTAAAATAAGAAACAAGTCTTATATTATCACTACTTTTCAAATATTGAATATTAGATAGATAAATTAGATTTATTTTTGTATTAAATGATAATGTGTTAGTTGACAATTTTAAACTTAACATGTATATAATGTCGTGTTCCGTATTCTATATTTTTTCAATTTAACCGTATTTTTGTATCTGTGTGTCTGTATTGTATTCGTATCCGTATCCGTATTTGGGTAACATAGACAAAGAATTTGTTTTAACGAAGAATTTGTTTTAAGTGGTGTGGATGAAATTGAAGCAGCACTTATGACTAATTTGTCTATAGTGGTTAATTAGGTTTTAAAATAGAAAATATGAATTTATTAATATGTCCAAAAAAACCATGAATGATAGAATAAACCGAAAAGTTATATCTAGATTGGCCCACTAAAAGATAATATGTTGTATTTGGACGGAAAGATTATATGATTAGTGATTCTTTTGTGTTGGCTCAATGTGATATGTACTCTACAAAAGCACCCAAGTAGGTTTCAAAATCAAAATCAAAATCATGTTCAGGTGCTAAGGATTTTTATTTTTATTTTTTATGTATGGTGCAATTTTCACGAGATGAATCGTATTGAACAGAGTCAACCAGTCCAGTTCAAATCTCGAGCAAAGACTTTAGGGGGCTTCTCCCTGTACCCCAAAGCATTTATCCTGTACCTCCAAAACTTTCTTTATTCCCACTTTTACCCTTAAATGAAGAAAGAGAAAAAATAGTAAAAAAAAATCAACTGCATTGCACTACTGCACCCAGTCGCTTTTGTTGTAGGCCTCTACACCCCCAAAGAATATCAATTCCATGTGTGCCAAAACGGATGACAGAATCCGTTTCAAAATTTTAAGAAACGGATTTCACAATTCGTTTTGCTTTTTTTTTTTTTTCTTTT
>Ga0209589_1001615_pt1 | contig 37640 bp, 22 predicted proteins | sample CowpeawhiteBW_FD_187525 | JGI IMG/M metagenome (GOLD analysis project Ga0209589, IMG submission 187525) | Root nodule microbial communities of legume samples collected from California USA - Cow pea white BW (SPAdes) (version 2) | ecosystem: Host-associated > Plants > Roots > Nodule | place: USA...
GTGCTCTGACAGACGTTATTTAACGTCTGAGCTTACTGTGGCCGACGTTATTTAACGTCTGTCAGAGCCCAACAGAAGTCAAATTGCTCTGTTTTTTGGTTCCATTTAGCGCGAAAATTGACGTCTGCTGCTTTTGGCCCCGACGTTGGATAACGTCGGACCCCTATTGCTCCGACGTTAAGTGACGTCTGTTTTGTTTTTCAACGTTATTTTAACGTCACCCAGTACGACGTCGGTGTTTGGGCAGACGTCAAAGGTCAAAAATATCGGACGTTAAAAGACTTTTTTGTGTTAGTGAAACAACTTAAAAAATTTATTCATTTTGATCTCATGATAAAATTTTATTTAATAAGTTTATTTATAATTTTTTATTAATTATTTTTATTAGATCTAATATTTCACATTATTTATGAATTGAGACTTAAGACAGTTTAAATATTCTTCTTCCTTCCATTTTTCGATATGTCTTTCAAAGATAAAACCGTAACGGAGTTCCACGCTCTAAAACGGTAAAAAAGAGGATTTTTAATTGAGTATCCAAAAATTAAAGAATTTAAGTCAAAATACCAAATTAAAGTAGATCAATTTTTTTTTATTTCTGAATAAGTGTATATTTTACCTTAATTTCTTCCATAACGGTATGGAACAACAGTATCATTGAAGTAGATACATCAATCACTTTAAGTATAAGAAGTCAAGTAAAAGAGTTGATTCAATTGGAAAATAAAAAAAATCAATTAAAATATTTTTCAAAAATATCTATTTTTCTCTCGGATGCATGATGATTGATTTTAACGAAACAAACTTTAAATCGAAACATTAATAAATATCTAATTCATATCCAACGGTTATACTTTGACCCCAATTAAGTTAACCTTAATCAAACTATATCAATATCAAAAGATGGTATATCTTAATAAATAACAATTGAAAGATTATTGGTCAAAAGATGTTCTCATTGATATCACTAAAAAAAAAACTTGAATTAAGGTTTAGTGAAAGATTCTCCAACTCGAATAAGGCTACAAATTTTTCGATTAAAATCAAACTAAAAATGTACGGACATACACTAAAAAAAAAGTCAATGTTACTCTAATAAGGTTGAGCCAATGAAGTCTCGTCTAGGATCAATGATGTTCTTAGTTGGAACTTACACAAAGAGGCCTTTAGTCCAAGTCTAATTATAACACTTTAAAAACTTAATAATTAAATAAATATTAGAGTTTATTGTATAGCAATTGCATGTGTTAATTTCGACCAAATATCAAGTTAGTTTGTCTCTTATGTTTATTTATGATAGCTGTTTTGTGAAAAGTTTAGAACTTAATAAAAGTGGCGTGAATTAAGAAAATCTATCACAATTAGAGCCTTCAAAACAGGTAATTTAGTCGGCTTGATCCATTATAAATTGATCATTAATTAAGTGAGCCAACTAAACCTGACTCACTTTTTAACGAGCCAACAAAATTTAAATCCGACCCGACCCACCATGGATTGACGGGTTAAACGGATTGGCTCACGAGTTAACTTAATTAAAAAAAATATTTTTTTTATATTTTGTTTCAATCAAAACTAAATTATAATTCTAATTAAAATCTAAATAAACTTTAATACAATTCAAATACAAACCAAAATAAAAAAATACAAATTATTTATGTGTTAGCTAAAAAAACAACCTAACATGACATAGATGTAAAGTCCAACTTAATAAAAAACACTTGTGTGACCCTTTTATTTGCGGGTTGGTGAGCCAACTCGGCTCACCACAGGTTCAACCCAGGTGAGCCGGGTTCTAGATGAGCTGAGTCAAAAATCAACCCATATTAAAATTTGTAAAAAAATTTCAACCCAACCTGACTTGAACTTGTTGTGAGTCGAATTGGCTCGCGAATTTCAACCTATTTTGCCAGCTCTAATCACGTGTTTAACCTAATTACATTATGTGACCCTACATTGCATTACGCCAGATTAAGCAAAACATGCACACTGAAAAATTATATTATATATATGGAGATAATTCAGATTTCACAAATTCTAGGTAATTAACATAAATGTATAGGCTAATTGATGAAATATTTACCATTTATGGTAAAAGCAATCTATCCATTTTTTTCCAATATAACTTAACTAATTTTGGGAAAGAAATTAAAAAAGTCAAATTAGCCACAAATGGTAATTTCTTGTATGTGCAATTAAGATCACATTAGTGTCCTCAAGTCTAACATAAATAACACCTACCTTTAGCCAACCAAAAAAATCTTGTATCTAGATTTTCCAATTATTTCATAGTCACTACAAAAGAAAAACTTTGCCTTTCGTGGACAATAACGTGATCTAAGTAATTTCATTGCTTCTTTTGTAATCAACCTGCAACAATAAAAATTTGCTCAAAAGAGATCAAAGTAAGGGGTAAGAAGAGTTTAAATCATTCTCTTTTTTCATTATTCAAAACCATATTTTTTTAAAATGCCCTTAAATTAAACCAATCTCTTCATTTCCATGTCTTTATGAAAAGCTTTAGTGCCGATTTTTAAAATCCTAACTACTTGTCTGTTCATGGTACTGGTACACCAGAGTTTTCCTTTTCTTTTTAGTTACGTTGAATACTTTATCACATGTTAACTTAGTTATAATGAAATTAATACGTGTATATTCATATTTTAATTGCATAAAGATGTTTCTTTAAATGTTCTAGAATGTGGGGTGATTTATCTTTGAGTATGATTTCTTTAATCGTTAAGAAGAATATTAATGAAGGGCTCAAAGAACAAATTAATTATTTCCATAGAAAATCAGTTATATTGTGTTATGGATGGACATCGAAATAATCAAATGTCCAAATATAGTGGATTATATAAAGTAAGTTTGATACATATGTGCATTTAATTATTATTTCTAAAAATAATTGACTAAATGTGGCAATATCTTACTTTGAATAATCCATTGTCAAGGAGTTTAGGTGAATCAATTATGACTGAATTGATATGTGAATCAATATCTTAATATTGGAAGTATAAGCATAATAAGTTCAATATTATACGAACATCCAAGACATGTCATTATTCAACCTCAAAATAAAAGAAAAATGGTTATTAATTTGAAACAAAATACTCACTAATTTCAGTAGAATATGCTTTAAACTTTTTTACTCCAAATATTTAAATTGGAGAATTTATTTAACAAAATTCAATCATATTTAAAATGTTATATGATTTAACCTTACACAAAAATTCTTTTATCGAATAAGCTTTTTTTTCTTTACGAAATATCTATGAAAAGTGAGAATTTGTAAACCTAACTTATCCAAATGCATTGGAATTTGTTCGGAGGTACACCAACCAACTTTCCAACGTCCAAAACGAGCGAATCGCACGTGACTGGTGTGCCGTCGCTCTCTTTATCTGCTATCCTTCTGCGCACTGTTTCGCTCAACCACTCCCCTCCAACGGAAGCCTCAAACGACGTGCCGTTGGATCACGGAAATAGGGGTAATTTAGTCATTAGAATTCTTTAACGGCTATATAATATTCTTTCCTTCTTGAACGTTGATTGGTTCTTATTCATGTGCGTACAGTGTACTCCAAAAGTGAATCACCGCTCAAATATAATGCCAATAATGCCCTCTCATTTCATCACGAGAATTGTAGACGTTAAAAAGGTGGTCAACAGTTTTGAGTTTTCCAAAATTTAATGACGTTAAATATTTTAAAATTTTAATTACATATTTTAAATATGTATATTATATTATGATAAATAATTTTAGTTATATACGTTGTTTTCTGTAATTTGAAATAATAATTTAAGTTGTGATACTTAATTACTGGTAATCTATAAAATCTATTGCAACTTGATTTAAAAATAAATTTGAATCAAAATTCATCGAATACAAAATACATTGTTAAATATATTAACAATGATTTATTGTAATACAAAACATGATTATAGTAAAGTTTCATAAAATCAACAAATGAAAATATTAGTTATCAAATATAAGGTAATTATACGTAAATTAGGGTTAAGTATATTTTGATCACTTAACTTTTGATAAAAAAAATATAATTAGTCTTTTTTCAAACTTTTGGATCAATTTAATCTTCTATTTATAAGAATGTGAATTTAGTCATTTTAATTAAATTTTATTAAATTTATTTGACATTCCAAATATGTTTCTCAACTAACATTTAAAGCGAAAATATGTCATAGTATAAACTACTCAAATGTTACCTGAAATACATCTAAAATACTAAATAAACTTAACTAAATTTATTAAAATTGTTAAAATTATTAAATTCACGTATTTATAAGATTAGAAAACTCAACTTCGTCAAAGACTTAGAAGAAATTAACTCCAATTTTACTAAAAGTCCAAGAGTAAAACATATTTAGTCTCATCAATTAATATGATAAACAAGTAAGTTATATTCCAATGACTATAAATAAATGTTATAATAAATTATTTAATTCATATTTTTAACTACAAATCAAATATGTGTATTAAAAAAATATGGAGAATGTTAATCAGTGACACTGGTTAAGGAATAATTATTGTCTATTGGTTCTATCATTGTTACATTAAAAACATGAATAATTAAGTATATTAATTAAAGTAATATAAATGTATATAATAGATTTTATAAAGATAAAAATACCCTTTTAAATTTTTAGACAATAACTTTTTGATACAAAACATGAACTTTGAAATTTTTAGATCTTTACTAAAATGCAAAAAAAAAGAAAAATCTTTACTAACTTTTTTTTTTGTAAACTTTTAAATGTTTAACACTATTTTTCTTTTTGTTGATTTTTCTGTTAATTTAGACTTTCTTATATTTATTTATATTTAATTTTTAGCAACATTAAAATATAGTTATTTTATTATTTAATTATCTTTTAACTTTTGTTGGTGAGTATTAAATAAAATATTAAACACACATATACAACACTTATGGACATTTTGTCCTTTAAATAAAATAAAATAAAATAAATGATTATTAAGTCAGATTTTATAAATTACATTAATGGTTATTAAGTCAGATTTTATAAATTACATTAATGGTTATTAAGTCAAATTTTATTTAATATCACACATAACTACATATAGTTATACTTTTGTAGTATTCAATGCATGTTAATTATCCTTAATCTGTACTTAACAAGACCCAAAACATATTAATTGATACCTTCCTCAGTAGTTGTAATGAACATGTGTTTTAATGAGATATTAACATTTGACTTGTTACAAGTATGCAAACATAAATTTAAGACATTTAATATTCAGGCATGTACATATTTTTTAGATGTGTAATAAATTCTCCATTAATTTCTTATTGAGGTTTTCATTTACAAAAATTTAAAACTCAAGAAAGTTAGGAGGTCTTTATTAAATAAAAGTGGTTGTACTTGACACATGTGTATTTATCATTCATAAGCTTCTTAAAAACATCTCAATCAAACATCTTAATATCACTTTAAATCATAACATACACATTATTACATTGAATAATTGAACTAAAAAATAGTTTATACTAAATTGAAAAAAACGTGTCACTTTAAGCAACTTACAATAGGACTAAGTAAAAGCATATAATTGGAGTTTAATTCCAATGTTTTTCAAGAAATTGTTCAAAAAACTTAGAAAACCAAGAAAAGTATTAACTCCCATAGTGCATGATTCACAAATTAAATATATCAACACAAATCTAGAATAACAATATTCGTTTATTCAATTTTGATCTCGCATTCAACAACAAAATCTCTCAAATGGAACCAAAACAAGAAAAAAGAGAAATTTTGAGATTTGAGAGTTCAGAAAAACTTATACTCTAACTAAAATCTTTATTAGTCAAAAATATTTTTCATCCGATAACAACCTAAAAAGAAAGTTAACTTCTTTAGTGAATATTCTCATTGATAAAAAAAATGATTTTCCCTTAATCGTTGTCTTAGTAATACTCTTTCATGAAAAAAAAAATCAAGACGAACTCCAAAAATTAGAAAAATATTCAGAAATAACCTAAAAGTTAAAAATAAATAATAATAATAATATTAATCAAGATTATAATATATATATATATATATATATATATATATTAAATATAATTTTAAATCTTAATCTTTATTAATTTTTTTAGATATTCATCTCTACATATGAGTTTTTGTAAAGTATGTAACTCCAAATTTATTTTGCCTTGTATTAATTTTGAATATTAAATATGTAATTATTAGTAAAAAAATTTATCTCACACGATCAAACTAGATAGATATATTTCTTTATTTATCAATTTGTTTTTAGTTGACATTCTTGATACTTTATTTTTTATTTTATTTGGATATGTATTTCACATACTATTTGTCTAACAGGACAACTTTTTTTCTTCTCACAGTTAAGACTATTCTATCTTTACGCGCATATTTTACATTCAAAACTCAACAAATCTTTATTTTCATATCTCTAAATTGAAATTCGTCCAACATGAATGAATCCTTTTCCTTTCACGAATAATTAACATTGGTGTACTGTCAACAGCTTTTATTACTTTTCTTTTTTATTTATTTATTTTTTCCTTTTTTCCCATATTAAACTAAATTTTCATAGAGTATAGTTGTGATAAACCGAAAGTTGCCATATTAATATAAAGTAACACTGATAAAATTGATTTACATTCATTTCATTCCATAATTACTTAATTTGATATGCTTATTAAACTTTTGGAGTTTGCTTCCTTTGCTTGCAATCTTTGACATTAGATTAGATGCTTCACGAAAATCTTTTTTAAATCATATATCTTATGCAACACGAATATTGAAAATGTGAGCAATAATATCAAACATTTTTATAGATTTCGACGAACACAGTTCATGAAAGACGGACCCAGCAGGAAGCAAAACAAAACATCACACAGACACATCGCAAAAAAAAAATATCAAACAGTTTTGCATTGCCTGCGTGGACATAACTAACCCTCCAACACCACATTACATTTGTCTCTGTCACCGTAAATAAAGAAAAAAGGAAAGTGACGTGGCAGTGGCATTCTTGCAATTTTAAAAATTCTCGGAGCCAATTGCGGAAAAGAGAATATTAGATTATCTCGCTCTTCTTCCTTTATCCACGCAGCACAATCCGGTTACTTTTCACACGCCTTTCCTTTTTTCTCTGCAAAAACCACCACCACCACCGAGTCACACTCTCCGAGTCATGAACTCGCTCTTCGCTTCTCCGTAGCAAAAACTCCCTTACAACGTAGAAAAGAAAGCCACCGCATATTCATTTGTGAATTATGTTTTCCCGTTTTGCCCCTCGCTCGCCTCTCTATTTCCCAATTTCTGCCACCCAACCTAAACCCCTAATCGGCGCCAACCACACTTCAGCTCGATTCTGCTCTCGATAAAAGGAAAAGCCATAATCTATCTTCTTTTTCCATTTTCGTTCCTTTTTGATTCCGCCATTTGTTTTTCTTATTGATTATTCTGTGAGAAAAAAGTGCGCTGTTTTACCATGGAACAGTCCGCAGGCAAGCCTAGTTCTCTCCGGAACTTTCTCGTACGGTTTCTCCTTTTCGGCGTTTTGATCATCGGCGTTCGTTTCGCTTACATCATCGCCGTCGCTGGCGAGTCTTGCAATATCGGCGACTTCTGTTTTTTCTCTCTGCCGCAGACTCTCAGCCTCGTCACCGCCGGCACCGGTCCCCTTGCTGTCGAGTCTGCCTCCGGCGGCGGTTCACTGCAGCCCGAGCTTTACACCAGCAAGGACTGGATCAAAGGCGTTCGGTTTTACTCTTCCGCTTTTCAGGACCTGATTGCCGGCGGTTACCTCTCGCCGCAGTCGAAGTCGCTGTGCGTGGAAACGCCGACCGGACGCGACGTCTTCTCGTTGAGGGAGATCGGCGTGAAAGACGCCGTCGGAATTGCGAGGAAGGGGGTGAAGCCGCTTGTGAAGTTTGGCCGAGGTGAACGGATTCCGTTCGGCAATAGGACCTTCGATTTCGTGTTCTCCGGCGAGGATTCGTTCGTGCAGTCGGCGAAGCCGGCGGATTTCGCGGCGGAGATCGACCGGACGCTGAAACCTGGAGGGTTCGCAGTGTTCCATTTTGCAAACCCTAAAGATACGTATAGTTTTAATTCGTTCCTTGATTTGTTCCATTGTTTCAGAGTAGTGAAGTTGCATGGCTTAGAAGGCTTTGATTCTTCAATGCCGTATATACGTGAAATTGTTTTGAAAAAAGAGTGTGGTGATGGTGCTGGTAAATTTGATTTTGGTGATTCAAATGGAAAATGTTATGTTCCTGGTTATAAGCATGATTTGGTTAAGATTGCCGAGCCTTTGATATCGGAGGAGCCTTTAAAGCCTTGGATTACTTTGAAAAGGAATGTGAAGAACATAAAGTACCTTCCTTCAATGGTTGATATAAGCTTTAAGAACAGGTATTTGTATGTTGATGTTGGAGCTAGAAGCTATGGCTCTAGCATAGGGTCTTGGTTTAGGAAACAGTATCCTAAACAGAACAAGACCTTCCATGTGTATGCTATTGAAGCTGACAAGACTTTTCATCCGGAGTATGGGTTGAAGAAGGGGATCACTTTGGTTCCTTACGCTGCATGGGTGAAGAACGAAACATTGACGTTTGAGATTCATCGTGATCCTGGGGAGCATGTCGAGGTTAAAGGCAGGGGGATGGGTAGGATTCGGCCTGTGCAGTCTTTGGGGAAGGAGGAGTTTGATGGCGAAGTGGAGAAGATTCAGGGATTTGATTTTGCTCAATGGTTGAAGAAGACTGTTACAAAGAACGATTTTGTTGTGATGAAGATGGATGTTGAGGGTACTGAATTTGATCTGATTCCGAGGTTGTTTAAAACTGGAGCTATATGTTTGATAGATGAAATTTTCCTCGAATGCCATTACAATAGATGGCAGAGGTGTTGTCCTGGGCAGAGGAGTTCTAAGTATGAGAAAACATATGATCAATGCTTGCAGCTCTTCAATTCCCTTAGACAAAGTGGAGTTCTTGTTCATCAGTGGTGGTAATTGCCCTACACGATAGGTGAAATTCCATACTCCTTATGTAACATTATTTTCGTTTTTTAAACCTTCTACATGTTTCTCTCTAAACATTTTTTCATCCCTCACTTCTTACCCCCGACTATAGAGAAGATTACTATGTTTCAAATTTCTTTTCATGTAACAATTGCAATTGAAATGAAATCATTTCTTTAAATCAATGGTATTTGTTGCCGGACTTTTCTTTTTATTGCCCCTTGTATGGATATGGAAATGGGTAATTGGATTCTGTAATCTCTTCTTTTTTTTTTTCTCCAAACGAATTTAATTATTCTAATTTGTCAGTGCTTTTAAATTATAAATTGAAATTTATAATTTTTGGGGGGATCATATGTCAAAAAGACTCTTATATTTTCTTGAAGTTCCAATTCCTTGGATAGGATGATGTTGTTCATTGTGTAAGTTGAGAATATAGGTGATTTATGACATTTGATATGTCAATGTCATTGATCTGTACTCCTATGTGTATACCAGGTAGATCTTTCTTTTGTTTTGTTTTATAATTTTGAATTCTCCTACAAAATCTTCCTAATCCACGAACTAATGAATAAAATGTTGAATGTTTCTTAAGTTTTTCAAGATATTAGATGTATTTACTTTTTCAATAATATTTTCCTCAAAGTACTAGGAAGAGGATGTAGACGATAGTTTATGTACCCAATTAGTTTCTTTTTCCTGGTAATTTTTGAGACATAAATAGGAAAGAGTCCTAATTTTTACTTTTGTTTTATGTTGTTTGACTAGGGGTGGGATTTGATACCTTAGGACATCATTATCATATCCAAGTCTGAACTTTATTATTCCTTAAATGGTTCTTTATTGTGGTTTCATGGTGTGTTTATTGGATATGTCATTGATTAACGCCGCAATGTGAGACAAGTGCGTTTTATGTGAGAGTTCACTTGCAGTCACTGATTAAATGGCCATTTTCATTTATATCAATAATAAGGTAGTAATCATATTTTTCATGGGACACCACCCACATGCATCAACATTGCCAAAACAAATTATTATTCACATGCTATTTACGACACAATAAAAGTTATTAGAAATATAAACTTGTCTGTTGAAAAGAAGAGAGAAGAAAAAAAAACTTGTTTTATCTTCTTGCAACTGTGAACACATATTTCTTGCAAGGATTCGTGTTTAGAATTAATAGTAGAACAGAGAAGGTAAGAATGGGTTTGATATCATAGTGGTGGTGGCGGAATGCTACAATGATTTACTTATACTGTGGCAAAGAGTGAATGCTTTTCTTCATTACTTCTTTTTTTATGTCCCAAGTTTCTAGACATGTTACTTTCTTGGTGGGTGTGAAGATAAAGTTCAATCGGCTTTTGAACGTATGTGGGGTTTTGGCGAAGGCTCATGGTAGTTGAAGAGAGACTAAATGCATGGGAAAAAAAATATCCCAATGTGTGACTCCATTATTAGTGACAGCGAAAACATGACCAAAATTCTTAAGTGTGAGTTGCAACTTAGCTGGATATTGATGACAATCAAGATTCCACATGGATGAGAAGCACATGTTAAGGGAAGAAAAAAACACAAAGAGACAAAACATAACCGAAAAATAAAAGAGTCATATTTTGGGAGAAAGAAGGTTATCATGGTAAATGTAGTAAACCTCTTGTCGCAAAAAGTTAGGACCCTATTTTTCTTTACAGTGTCGAAGCCATGGAATAATTGATTAATGAAGATAAGTCTCGGGTTTGATTAGATTTGATCAACTTATAGTCGGGATTAAACCAATTAAACTGGTTCGATATTTTTTGTCTTTGATCACTCGGCTTGAACTAAAGTAACAAGGCTTTATCCTTTATTAACTTGAGTATTGTATCTTAGTTTCACAACATGATCACTCGTTCACTCGTTACTTGACATGGTGTGTGTTTGTTGTATAGTTATGTTGGACGGCACTCCAATCCAATACTACATTTACTTCCTTTTTCGGTATTGAAAGTGTAAACTGTTTATTTAATGCAATTTCAATATTTCCATAGCACACTTTTAATCAATCATTTTTTTTTTCTCACAAGCTCTAAACTTGTGTTTAAAATAAATTTAGTTTGCGACAGGATGTAAATAGTAATACTCTCTTTTTAATCACTTTTCACAATCAGTTAAAAAATGATTTGTAATAAACTTCATTGAATAATACTAAATAGTGCGTGTAAATCCTCTTTAAAATATGGCAAGAGCCAATGAATATAGCTCATACACAAAGGGTATAAAAAAACATCGATAGCATCAAACTCTATGAATTAAGCAAGTTTTAGCAATAGATCTTTGAACAATTTGGGCCATCTATGTTGGACCTAATGGGTGATATATGAATAGCATGTGTCCCTTTGACTTGAAGGGTGCAGCTATAGAATTTCCTTGTACTCACTTCTTCAAATGCCATGTGAAATATCAACCAAAACTTTCTTTCTTTGGTACGGTGTGGTTTTCAATTCATTTATTCTGAGTTTTGAATTCATGAACTGACCAAACAGTATCAATCATTTGGAAAGCTTTTTACAACTGAGTTATGTTTTTCTCTTTTCCTTCTTATGGTAACAAGCATTAATGCATAAACTTTTGAACTAGTGATGTCACGGGTAATAACATGTTATGGGTAGATTTTCTTTTTTTCTGATTGGTGGTGCTATAGTTAGCATCATGAATGAAGAAGTGTGACTTGTGATCAAATTTTTGGTTAAATCTCCACCAATGTAAGTGGTGGGTTTTGTTTCAACATCACTATCATGAAAACATGACAACTCCACTTTGCATTATCTTCCATTGGTTGGCTATTGCGATCTTCACGGACTATGCTTGTAGCTGTTGGTTTTGTTGGATCGGAATTAAATTTGTAATTATTGTCATCCATTGATAATGATCTTTCTTCCAATCAAAAGTTGTGTGTGTGCATGTGGTGAAGCAATCACAAAGGCGGAATGAAGAAAGGCAAAATTTTGATCAAGAACTTTCGAATCTCATTCAGTAAGTGTATAAACACAAGTGTTGATGATGCAAGTGAGAACCACTCTTAATACTCTTCAATTACACCATTATCATTTACTAGGGGGACATATTATTTGTAAAACAAATTGTACAATGAATAGAGAGAAAATTAAGATGTAAATTTTGTTGTTGCCTCAATTAAGTTATATAGTAAATTTATTTATTTTAATTGAGTTTCTCTAGTTTACTTATTTTAATTACATCGTAAATTTATTGTATTTAATTGATTTTCTATTAATTTTTTATATTTCTAAAATGAGTTTTTATCTTCTTTTTTTCTTTTTTGTAATTGAGGAATTAAATTGTTACTTTGTTTCGTTATTTAACTATATCGTTTACATATCAAGTCCTTGGCAACATTATGCTTAGTTTAAAATGAGAAGTTATTTTTATTATACTTATTGACAACGAGATTTTATTACTCCAGAGCAATCAAGGAATTCTTTTTGTCATTTCGATGATAGGACCAACTTTGTTATCTAATCAATATAAGGAAATATTGTATTATTGAAAGAAAATTTTACCAAACAAAAAAAATTGTCGATCAAATAATTTATCAACAAATTTTAGAATTTTAATTATCAACAAAAATATTATTAATAATTTTTATCAATAAAATTTTATTATGAATGTATGTTTTTGTTCATAAATTTTGTCAATAAAACTTTTTATTTTGACTATATTATAGTAAAATCATTCTGTAATTAACTTTTTTAAAATTTATCGATAAATTCATTCATAATTAAATTTTTTAAGATTTGTTTATAATTAATTTTTGAAGATTTATTGATAAATCTGTCAGTAATTATATATTTTAAATTTATCTATAATTTTATTAATAAATTCGTCAATCGAGTCAATTACACATCACTCGTTGTAAAGGTGGAGTGAAGATGAATGGAACATCTTTCCTCAAATGAAATGTTACTAAAATGAAAATTTTACATCAAACTTTCTTGTGTCAATCAATTGCATATCCCTAACTGCTTTGAATTTCTGTGAATGTTGTTTATATTATTTTTTTTTCTATTAAACTTGATTATTGATGTATTCCGGATAATGTCGTATTTGATCATTTATTAGAACAATGAATAATTGTGATAAAATATTTTTTATCCTTTATTAAGTTAAGAAAACTGAATATTATATTACAAATATTTTATTATTATTATATATATATATACTGATATGACATTAGGTATAACTAACAATATTATGGGGATAAATATGGGAGGGTAACATCCCAATTTCAGACTTTTATTTACTTATCCATCTTGCAGTTGCATATGCATTGACATTAACTTGTTATTTTCCTCTTTTTTAACCTATAATACTGCAAAGATGGCAAAAAAGAAAAAAAAAAGTAATGTTAGGTTTTTGACAATCATAATAATATTTTTTTATATATATTAATTTATTTTTCTTGCCCACCCCACTAGAAGAAATTATTGAATTGTTTAAATTGATGAGTTGAGTAAGTGGGATTAATGGACCTTGTGTCATGAACCCACTATTGTGTTGTTGGACCATTATTCATTAAGGCCACACAAATGGTTTAAGCCGTTTTTTCAAAATTCCTTCCACACTACGCTTTGAATTTTTTTTCATGGTGATTCATCCATAGATCAAAAAGTAATCAATCTCATGATTACAATTGAAATATAAATTTAACCAAAATTTTATTCGTTCCCATTATTTTAACTAAATTGTAGACCTATACTTGGAATTTGTATCACATCTCCGGTGCATAAATTATTTTTTGTTTCATAAATAATCCAAATAATACAATCATCAAATTAAAATTCATAAACAGTTAAGACTAAAATACATAGGAATTCAAATTGAAATTTTATATGACCATTAAGTTTTAAGAGTTTACAAAATATAAAATTAATAAAAAGATCACAATCTTCCTATATTGAAATATATTTTAGTTATTGCAAAATTTTAAATTAAGGTTGTGTTGTGTCAAATAGATTAGCAACATATTGTTGCATCTATTAGAAGTATAATCATTTTCATCATGATGTTGTCATCGTCGTTACATAATTTTTTTTTCTCATTTATCATTACTGTCTTGATATAACAATAACAATGTTTACACTAAAAAAATCATATAAATTCAATAAGAATGTTTAACCTAAAAATCATATAAATTCTGACGATTTTAATATGACAGTAGTTGAAAATTACCATTTTTTATAATATAAGACGACAATTGAAAAACTGTCATATTTTACATGTAAAATGTAATGATTTTAACTGTCATTTATTATTTTTCGATAACCATCATAATTTATATGTAAATTATGATGTTTGTAAGTAACATTTTTTTCAATTTTATCAATTTCTCTTTCAATCAAATCATTAATTTTAAATTTTTTTATTTTGATCAAAGTTATAGTTTGTGACGACATGAATTACGATAGTATTCAAACTCATTATCGATCTAAATTATGAGAGATAAAATCGTCACATTTTACAAAAATAATTACCGCAATTTACACTATTTTTCTTAGTACACCATGATTGTCATGACAACAATAATAAGAATAGTAAATAATAATCGTAATAAAAAAAATATATAAATCATACTAATGCTCTTAAAAAAATAATGTAACCCATCATATATATTTTACGATTAGTAATTGAGATTTCTTATAGATTTAAATTTTACTTATAGTAAATCTCTTCAAATATTAATAATTATGTCATATTTTAATTTACTTTCATTGGTATTATATCACATTTTAATTTAAATTCTTAAATATTTTTAAGTTTTTTATTATATTATTTTAAATGATAGTTATTATTAATAAGTCTAAGAGTTATTTACAATCCTCACGTAATGATCCAATGGGATATATTCCTTTTTCTTTTTCACTTTAGAAAAAACTTTTATCAAAGTTAATCTTCAAATTCAAAATCAAAGCTATCAAATTACAATTTAAATCCCTTCTTTCTACAGGGATTGAAGTTTCATGTGAACCTTTCTTATAAGGGTGAGAAAAATCAATAGTAATACCACCATTTGATGATTGTTTTTCTTTTTGAATAAATTGTTGGTTTTCCAATCTAAATTTATCCACTATGGAGTGTGTTAAATTGTGTTGGATCAATTAGATTAATTTTTGATTTTATTTTCAAGTATCAACCTAATTAATTAAAAAATAATACAATTAATATTTACAAAAAATAATTCAAGACTTCATTTTCAACAATTTTAAAAGAAGCTAATCAATTATCATCATCCTAACTAGTGCAACAAGACTTATCTCTTATTGAATTCAACAAATTTCAAGTTCATGTCATTACTTTCACATCCTTTTCAAATACCTAATATCCTTTATTTCTTATCAACATGTGCAATAAAGTTAGCAATTCCATATTTTTTCCCTATTAGCCTAATATGATTTGTCATAACACTCTCAAATTGTATTGCCGTCTATTTATTTTAGTCATCCTAAAGCTTTGAAAGATCTTTTGTAGGTTACTCTTAAGCCTATGACATGGTTCAAATGATTCTCCCAATCTAAGAACATTTGTTATTTATGGTGATTGAACTTCAAATGATGCAAATTGAGTAGGACCTTTAGAGATGTTATTGACGGTAAAGAGTTTTAGGTGTTCATACTTTCTATATAGACTCACTACATTAATCTTTTCTATATGTGTGAACACCCACTACAAGAAAAAGTCTCATTATTAATTAATTTTAGTGACCAAAAGTTGTTAATCACTATAGTGACCAATTTATATATCATTTTATAAAAGAAAAAAATTATTGGTTACTATTATAAATAAAAAAATAATAATTGGTCTCTAAATTGGTTTTTAAAATTTAGCTACTAAGGTTTTAGCTACCAAAAAAAATTGGTCACTAAACATTAGCTACCAAGATTTTTGTTACAAAAAAGAATTGGTTTCTAAATTAGTCTCTAATTAATTAATGATCAATTAACGACCAATTATAATTTTTTATTCATAATAGTAACTATTTTAGTAACCAATAATTTTTTTTAAAATTGATATATAAATTGGTCATTATAGTGACTAATAACTTTTGATCACTAAAATTAGCTGTTAATGAAACATTTTCTTATAGTGACCGAAACCATTACAAATTACCAAAACCATTTCAATAAAATCAATACTTTGTTTGTTTCATATAAAAATAATCGGTAAGATTTAAAAAAATAACAATTACAAGTTAGCATTTGTAACCATCCATTCATCACATCCACTAAAGCAAGTAAAAAAATTACAATATAATCACCCAACAGATGTTGTTGGGCTTTTTGCAAGACGAGAAAAGCTTGTGTCTTGCAAATTATCAACAAGGTAATAAAGGGATAGAGCACGACAAAGAAGAAAGATAATATTTTTATCTATGAAAATTTAAAATACAAAACATAATTCACAATTTAAAACTAAAACATATATAAATTTTATATTTATCGAATATCAACCAAAGAAGATAAATATGAAACTTTATTTAAAGAACAGAAGATATATAATCAAACTCGGTCCCATTTCATCTTTTTCATTCCAGAAAAAGAAAAATTATATATAAAAAAGTGAAAAGTAATATCTTGTAAGAGATTCATACCAAAATATCCTAGAATAAGAAGATATTGGAATATAATAAAGTCTAAGAAACTAAAATAGTTATTTCCTTCCACCAACCGTTTTGCTGAAACCCTAAGTTCCTTGAACCCCATGGAGATAATGAAGTCCACGTTGACTTTGTTTGTCATAGATGTCAGAGATAGATACAACATGCAAGCAAAACAATGTGATTTGTACTATCATATTAAACCCTATTTAATGTCAACACGCGGTCTTTGCATTGCATTAATGCTTCTGTCTTCCTATTTTTTGGTATTCAATGCTATAATTTATTATTCTGTTAGGATGCCACTCAAGTTGGGTATAAAGCAACTGTGTGGGTTAAGTTTATAACAATATATAATTTTAAATGAAAACTATTTTGTTGCAAAAATTTAAAGATTTCTCAATAAGTTTTGTTAATAAGTACAGTAGAAAAAAAATGATTAAATTGTGCTAAAAGTATATATACTTAAATATATTCTAAATTTATGTAAAATTAGGTTTGAAACATGGTCTAGTGCAAAGGTATGAAACATGGGACTAGGAAGAGAAGAGGATGTCCCCAATTTACTTGGGAATGATTCATGTCGTACTTTGATCTATATGTTTGGAGGGAAGGTAATAAAGTATACCTCATACTATGGCTAAAGGGGCTTCCAAAATAGGATTTGGGAGCATGATTGGTCATGATGTTAGATGATATTTTTATGTTTGGATAAAAAATTCAAGATCCTTAAAAAGCTTAAAACCTGTTGGATTTAAATTGTGTTTATTTTATATTATTTTAGCTTTTAAATATTTTACTTATAAAGCAATATAATTTTATTTAATTATAAACTTGAATAATTTTTTGAATAAAGTATTTTAGTTATTACTAAATAATATGTTGGGAAAAACACATCATCAATTAAGAACATTATCAATGTAACGTGGAACTTCAAATACAGAGAAAAAACCAGAACCACAAAGAATAATCACTATGTGCAAATTTGTACAACACACATAAAACACTCTCAACCCTTTGATCCCAAGTACATCCACAGCCTTCAGAGTAAACATAAAACACTCTCAACCCTTTGACCCCAAGTATATCCACACCTTTCAGAGCAAGAATTTAACTACATCTCACAACACTCTATTACAAGAGAATAAGAAAAGTCAAACACTAGCTCAAAGTGTCTTTGACTTGGGGTAAAGAACATCATGAACTTAGAGTTCATTGTATAATCACTAACATCCACCCCTTGGTTATTCTAAGCGATGTGAGACTTTTCAATACATGTTATTTTCATCATCCCAACATTCTCCACCCTTATAAAAATAAACACATCTTCATTGTTTATACCTGCAATCATACTTCACGATAAGGAGTATTGCTTGGAATCAAGTCGTCTTGAAAATTTTCACTTGGTATTAGTGTAGAGCTAGCTGTCAACAGCTGTCATTCTGTTATGCTTGTTAGTATACAGCTGTCAATCTGTTGATAGTCTGTTAAGCTTTGTTGTGTATAAATACGTGCTATTGTAAATGTCAAAGACAATCCACTCAATATTCAGTTTTCTCTGCTAAGAGCATTTCTCTTTCTCTGTTCCTACACTTTTCTGTTATGGTATCAAGAGCCTGAAATCTCCATTAATGGAGTCGTCGCATCCTACTTTCTCAACCTCTTCCATTCCTTCCTTTCATCCTATCTCTGAGAAGCTGAGTGAGTCCAACTTCCTTTTATGGCGGCAGCAAGTTGAACCAGTGATCAAAGCGCACAAACTGTAGAGATTTGTTGTGAATCCTGTTATTCCTATACGGTTTCTCACTGAAGATGATTGTGCAGCAGGCATTGAAAATCCAGCGTACTCTACTTTGGAACAACAAGACCAAGTCCTTCTATCGTGGCTTCAATCAACGCTTTCTTCTTCAATTTTGTCTCGGTTGATCGGTTGTGTACATTCGTATGAAGTTTGAGACCAACTTCATGACTATTTTCAAAAACAGAAGCGTGCAAAAGCCAGACAATTACGAACAGAGCTTCGCACCACGACGCTTGAGCAAAAATCAATGTCTGAGTTCCTTCTTCGCATTAAGTGTCTGGTTGATGCTCTTAGCACTTGCAGTGATCCTGTTTTGCCTCGCGAACATCTAGATGCTATCCTTGAAGGTTTACCAGAAGATTATGAACCGGTTATATATGTTATTGAAAGTAAATTTGATCCTCTTCCGATTCATGAGGTTGAAGCATTGCTCCTTGCGCACGAGTCTCGTTCACAAAAGTTTCGAAAGAAGTTACTCGAATCTCCTTCAATTAATGTTGCTCAAGATGGATCCAATTACAATTCTCCAAACAACTTCCGTTCTCAGGTCCAACATTTTAATAACACATATTCTGTTAATAGAGGCGCTCCTGGCTATACTAACAGTTCTAATCGGACTGGCAATTTTGATAGAATAACCACTGCCTATAACCGCGGAGGTGGTGGTTTTACTCGTGGCACTCGTGGTCGTGGAGGCAACGGTAGAGGAAGAGGTCGTTATGCAAACTTCCAGTGCCAAGTTTGCTTGAAATTTGGCCATACTGCAGTTGTGTGTCATTATCGGTTTGATTCTGATTATCAACCTAACTCAACATTAAGCCTTCAAGAGCCTGTGTTCTGTAATTCTTCCAGCACGTCAGATGTTTGACAGAATGCGTCACAGACCAAAAATGTTGTTCCAAGTGCCATGATCCTTAACTCTGAAAATCAAGATCCGAACCTTACTACATGGATCCCTGACTCTGGTGCTTCGTTTCATGTTACTGGAGAGTCTCAAAATATTCAACAACTTCAGTCCTTCGAAGGTCCAGACCAGATCTACATAGGCAATGGCCAAGGGCTCCCTGTTCAGTCGTCAGGTTTCACACAAATTTGTTCACCTTTAAATCCCACCTTTCCTTTAGCTCTTAATAAATTATTGCTTGTTCTGTCTGTTACCAAGAATTTAATTAGTGTCAGTGAGTTTTGCAAAGATAATCATGTCTTCTTTGAATTTCATCCTAATCGGTGCGTTGTTAAATCACAGGCCACAAATGAGATCTTGCTTCATGGCTCCTTGGGTCCTGATGGTCTCTATGTCTTTCCACAGTTACAAACTTCTCAATCTGCTGCTCAACCATCCTTCTCTGTCCTTTCTATGTCTCCGAGCACTACTACTAATAAAAGTGCTGATCCAAGGTTTTCTGTTCAAAGTTCCAAGCCATCTGAGCATGTTACTCCTACTTCTCAAACTTTGTGGCACCTTAGATTAGGTCATCCCAATTCAAGTGTACTTAAAATTGTTCTGACTCATTGTAATATTCCCATATCAAATAAAAATTTGTTTGAATTTTGTGCAGCTTGTTGTGTTGGAAAATCACATCGTTTACCCTCTTCCTCATCCCAAACTGTTTATTCTGTTCCGCTTGAACTTGTCTATAGTGATCCATGGGGTCCTTCCAATGTTGTGTCAACAAATGGTTTCTCTTATTACATAAGCTTTGTTGATGCTTTCTCTAAATTCACTTGAATTTATTTTCTGAAAAATAAGTCTAAAACCTTCACTGTTTTTCAGCAGTTTAAGGCCATGGTTGAACTGCAGTTTAATACCAAATTAAGAGCATTCAAACAGATTGGGGGAGGGTGTGAATTCAGACCTCTGACCTCGTACTGTAAAAATCAGGGTATTGTTCATAGACTTATTTGTCCTCATACACATCATCAAAATGGTGTTGTTGAGAGGAAACATAGACATATTGTTGAGTTGGGAATGACTCTTCTTCAGCAAGCCTCTCTTCCAATCAAGTTTTGGGACTTTGCCTTTCAAACCTCTGTTTACTTAATCAACCGGTTGCCCACATCCTCCTTACAATTTCAAGTTCCATACACTGTCTTGTTTCACAAGTCTCCTGATTATGCCTTCTTGAGAAACTTTGGTTGCTCTTGTTATCCCTTTCTATGTTCCTATAACAAACACAAGTTGGAATTCAGATCTCATGAATGTCTATTTTTAGGTTATTCTCCTTCTCATAAGGGTTATAAGTGTTTGTCACCTAGTGGTCGTTTATATGTTTCCAAGGATGTTGCCTTTAATGAGTTGAAGTATCCTTTTCATGACTTATTTCCCACCACTAGTAATAAATATGATGTTTCTCCCATTGTGGATACTCTGCCCAGTGCCAATATTCCAATTGTTTCGTCTTCTCCTTCTACTCCAGCTGTAACCAGTCAGTTTTCTCCACCCATAAATACTAATTCTGTTATCATTCCTCATGAGCCCGCTGTTATTGCTCCTGGTTCTGGTCAGTCTCTAAGTTCTGTGAGTCATTCTTCTCCTCCTCATTTATCTCCACAAAATATACATCCTATGCAGACCAAGTCTAAAGCTGGAGTTTTTAAACCCAAAGTTCACCCTTCTTTTCTGTTAACAACCTGTGAACCCAATAGTGTGAAACAGGCCCTTGCTGATCCTGCATGGTTTGCTGCTATGAAACAAGAGTTTCAAGCTCTTATTGATAATAATACTTGGGACTTAGTTACTCTTCCAAATGATAGACAACCAGTGAGTTGTAAGTGGGTTTTTCGCATAAAAGAAAATGTTGATGGTTCTGTGAAAAGGTACAAAGCCCGCTTAGTGGCTAAAGGATTCCATCAAGTTGCGGTTTGTGATTTTACTGAGACATTCTCTCTTGTCATAAAACCTGTAACCATTAGATTGATTCTTACTCTTGCTGTTACTAACAAGTGGGATTTGTTTCAGCTTGATGTTAATAATGCATTCCTAAATGGTTCTCTTCAAGAAACTATCTATATGCAACAGCCACCAGGGTTTGACAGTGGTGATAAATCTATGGTTTGCAAACTTAATAAAGCCATATATGGTTTTAAGCAAGCCCCGAGGCAGTGGTTTCAGCGTCTAAAACAGATTCTGCTATAGCTTGGTTTTGTTGATAGCAAGTGTGATCCTTCTTTGTTCATTTACAGAGATAACAACAACACTGTTTATGTTTTAATATATATGGACGACATCATAATTACTGGCAGCTGCGTTTCTCTGGTTCAACGCTTTATATCTCAGCTTCATTCTAACTTTTCTCTTAAACAGTTGGGTAAATTGGATTACTTTCTCGGTATAGAGGTTAAGTCTCTTCTTGATGGCTCTCTTGTTCTGACTCAAAGCAAGTATATTAGAGATCTCTTACAAAAGACAAAAATGGTTGAAGCCCAATCTGTTTCATCACCCATGACAGCGCCCTGCAAACTCAGTAAACATGGCACAAATTATTTTCATGACCCTTCTCTTTACAGGTAAGTTGTTGGTGCCCTTCAGTATGTTACTGTGACTCGTCCCGATTTAAGCTATGCTGTTAATAAAGTGTGCCAGTTTATGGCTACTCCATTGGATTCACATTGGGTTGCTGTCAAGCGTATTTTGCGATACTTAAAAGGCTTTGTCAGTCATGGTTTACATATTCAAGCAGCACCTTCCTCCAAACCGTTTCAGATCAAAGCTCTATGTGATTCGGATTGGGCCTCTGATCTTGAGGATCGACATTCTACATCAGGGGCTGCCATCTATTTTGGACCCAATCTTGTCTCTTGGTGGTCGAAGAAACAGACTGTTGTTGCTAGGTCCTCCACTGAAGCAGAATATCGCTCCTTAGCAAGCGCTGCAGCTGAAGTTACCTGGATCCAAACTCTTCTTGCTGAATTAGTTGTTTCCTCTGTTGTGCCAGCTTTATATTGTGATAATCAGAGTGCGGTTGCTGTCACTCACAATCCAGTTTTACACTCTCGCACCAAACACATGGAAATAGATGTTTTCTTTGTCAGTGAAAAAGTCTTAACTCAGCAACTTCAGGTTTTTCATATACCTGCAACAGATCAGTGGGCTGATGCCTTAACCAAACCTCTATCTCCTAGTCGTTTTCTATTTTTACGTTCCAAACTCAATGTTGTTGATTCCTTTTGTACTTCTCAACCCCATTGAGTTTGAGGGGGGCTATTAAGTGTAGAGCCAGTTGTCAACAGCTGTCATTCTGTTATGCTTGTCAGTATACAGCTGTCAATCTGTTGATAGTCTGTTAAGCTTTGTTGTGTATAAGTACGTGCTATTGTAAATGTCAAAGACAATCCACTCAATATTCAGTTTTCTCTGCTAAGAGCATTTCTCTTTCTCTGTTCCTACACTTTTCTGTTACTTGGAATCAAACATTCAAAAAATTTCACTTGAAGATCAAATTATCCCAAAAATTTTTACTCAAAATCAAACAATCCAAAGAATACGAAATATATTTATCACAAGAACTTCAACAATCTTCATTCATATGAATTAAATGTATTTTACTTCACATGTCAAGTGTTTGAAAAAACTTTCAAGCCTAAGTTTCTTATTTGTCTTCCATATTGGATATTATATGTAATTGTCTTTAGTTTTGGCCATTCAATTATACTAATCTAGAAATTATACTTTAGTCACCCAAATATTCTCCGACGACGTTATTTTACTTATATTTTTTATAATTGTGTTTTAATACTCTTGCAAAAACCACCAAAAGATAAGAATATACGAAGAGAGAAAAAAATGGAAAGGAAAATTAATTTTGTTATATTTTATCCATTTACATCTTATGCAGTATTCTAACAACTAACAATATATTGGATATATCCCAAAAGGATGACTCGTCTTTTGAAGTTAGTTCACCATTCAACCACCTAACATACGTACTTTAGGTAAAAAAATAGCAGTATTCAGAAAGTTGGTAACCCTTTCGAGAATATTTTATATAAATAACTAATAATGTCCTATTTATTTGAAATACACTAATTTACACTTACGTATGTCAAAATTCAAAATTGAATTAACGGGTATATGAAAGTATAATCTATTATGCATATTTATTTATTTAATTAATTATTTATTATTTTGTATTATATTCGATTCGAGATCTCGATTAGAAACAAAATAAATTTATATTATATAAATAGTTACAAATTTTACTTTATAAATTAATTATGAAAGATTAAGTTAAACTTAGAGTATATATTTATTAAGATAATGATAGGAGCGACCTAAGAGCTTGGAAGGTCTAAAAGAAACTTAAAAAATGAGGTCTTTTATTTAAAATTTATTTTTTGAGTTTTTTTTTTTAAATTATTTGTTAATTATCATAATTAATTTTATTTAACATTTTTTTCCATAGATAATATGATTAATCCATTTGATCTTCTTTGAGACATTATTGATCATAATTAAGTTTTTATCGCCTGAAACAACGGACACTAGAATTGTTAATATTATTTTATAAGTTCTATGTCCATTTGGAAAAGAATTCATTCTTTTTATATAAGTAAGAACATCAAACAATTTATTATTTTTCAAATCTATAATTTCTCTTAAGATATTTAATTCTGAAAATAAATTAAATCCATCAATATCCAACAAATTATCATGTTTCAAAGATTTTTTCAAGGTTTAAGAAATTTTCTTTAAAAAATGTACAAGTGACTTTAATTTTTTTAACACGGAATAAAAAATAAAAATATCTTCATATATTTTAAATTGTTCAAATCTAACTTGAAGTATGTTAATTATTTTGTCTACAATATATAAAAATTAATTAATTCTAAACGATTCTTGAAGAGATTTTATAATTTCATTTTCAACATTTTCATCAAATTGTCTCTTTCTGTTGTTTTATCTACAATATATAAAAATTAATCAATTCTAAACGATTATTGAAGGGATTTTACAATTTCATTATCAACATTTTTATCAAATGGTTTCTTTCTGTGTCTAATATGTTTTTCACGAAACTTAGGTTTTTCTCAACTCAAAAATAAGTATTTTTTTTTCCTAAACTTGAATTATCTTTCTACAAAAATTGACTTTAAATTACGCTTCAATTAATTTATTATCCACCAAAAGACTAACCCCTAATCTAACTAATAGCTTTTAGAAAAAATTCTAATTCTTTGTCAAGATATATGCAAAAAAACTCTAAAACTCGTAAATCGAAAAAAGTATCAAAAAACAAAATTGAGCAAAAGAAAGATATTTTTAATTCTAATACAAATCCAAAGCAGAATCAAAACAACATTACAAATCGAAAGAAAAAACATACTAAAGATAAATAATGTGGATGACAAATTTGGAACACACGAATAATATGAGATTCAAGAAATGTAATATACCAAAACTCTAAGAAAAAGGAATCTTAGAAGAAAAAAAGAGGTAAAAGGAGACAAGAGAAGTCACAAAGAGATAAAAGCATAAAAAAATAAAATAGAATTCGAATTGATTATAAGAGAACAAAGATAAATAATCATAATCTTCTTTGTAAACAAACTTGTAATTTACTAAATAAAAGTTCTAACACTTTAATTATAATTTTTTAATACAAATAAAAAGTTAACCGACACTAATAACAATTTAATTGAATTTTATTCTCAAACATGAATTTTTAATTACTTTAATAAAGCTATATTAGTAATAAAATAGTTTTTTGAAACCTTTTTTCTTCTTCTTAATCATAAATTTATAATTAATTTTATAGGGTTATATTAGTATAAAAATTGATTTTTTTTAAACATAATTTTATAATTAATTTAATAAAAAAATATTAGTAATAATTTTTTTTAGATACGAAGATCTAAAACAAATGTTTTTACTTGTTTTATTCATGAGTCGAGCTTGGATAATGAACATTGTTTGTTCATCCACATGATTTCTTATTTTATTTTATTTTTTATTTTTCTTCTGAAGATTCGTGAGAAAGTTAGTGCATCATAATACACCATCTATGTATGCCGACTTTTATATAATTTTAAGTAACGTTTTTTTATGGAAATGTGAAAAATATATGAAATTCAACGTTTGAAAAAGGTAAAATTTTTGTTTGAGTTGTGAACTCTTTAGAATTGAGTTATGTATATTTGATTATCAAATGGAGATCGTTACGTAAATAAACTATGATACTTAAGTCAAAGTTATAATAACAAAATAGATTAACATTTTGGTGGTATTAGATAATGTTCATGTGGAGAATAAATAAGAGATGTCAGACACAAATATCACATTACCTCAATCTGCAATCTCATATCTTCTCAGTAGGCTTCTTCTATCTGCTGGTGTCTCGGCTTACCAGTTTGGACCCAAGAGTTACCTGCGGAGAAGACTCCGATGCTCAAAGTCAGCAAAGAATTCTCAGAAAAGTCAAATCTCGTAATTAAGGAATTAATGAATGTGTACCTTTAATTGCTGGGGTTCACGCATATTTATAGATTATTAATTATGTTTAACCACGTCATGGGCTGGGTCCTGTTTGGGTCGCAGGTGGGCCTGAGTCTAGCCCAAGACCCCTAGCTCGATTATTGTGGGCCTCAAAAGCTTTGCTAGTAATGTTTAAGTCTATAAGGGTCGTCAAGTTCTCGTTTCCTCTTCTATAGCAGACAGCTAAGGCCGCCTATTCTCGCCCATTTGATTTATCTGGTAACTATTCGTATCCCTGAAGGTTATGTAGACGGATTTTACTGTTATAATTATGTTAGGCTGCCTAGGTGTAGTACAAATAATGATACAAATATGTAATAGTAGTATAACTAAGTCGTTAATACTTACAAATTAACTTCAAATTATTAATTATAATAAAATAATTTAATATGTAAAAATAATAATCATATTTTAATTAATTTAATTAAAAATATTAATTAATCAATTAAAAACTTAAAATTATATATAATTAAATGTTTATATATATATATATATATATATATATATATATATATATATAAAAAAAAAAATATATATATTTTTTTTTTTTTTACAACTCAAAATGGACTAAGTTAGCTCTTTTTACCAATCTTAAAATAAAGGTAAAGAAAATATATTTAATCCTATGTTATAGATAAATAGTATTTTTACCTTTAAAGTTAAATATAATAAAATATTTTAAATTTTTATAACTAATAATTATAATATATAGAAATTATATGTGATTTAAAAATTAATCATTACTTACTCCTTTCTTTTTCTATCTTTATACAATCTAATACTAATACAAAATAGTAGCTTAAATAGCTTTTAATTTATGTATGGTCCCATCTCACCAGAATCTCTTTAAATATTTTTGTCACTTTTTAAAATATTGATATTGATTTTGATTAGTTTTTATTAAATAGCTAATAAGAATAAAATGATACATTTTCTGCAATAATTTATTTATTTATTTATTTAAATCATCACTTCCTTTTACGGGAATATTTTTTTTTTTTGCTAAAAGAGTTATCAATATTGCTTACGAATAATGCAATGTTTTAAAAATTAAATCGAATATAAAAAATTATCAGACGTTTAACTTGGTATTATTCTTTCTTTTTCTTCTTTTTTATTTGTACAGATAAAGTAAAAAGTAAATACATTAATTTTAATAAGATCCGACGAATCAACAAAAACACACAACTCAAAAGATTTGACTTGGGTCTAGTTATCCATTTTTCGCCATTTGACTTCATTTCATCTGTTTGATTCATTTCTTGTGAGAATTCAATTGTCTGTGTCAAAGTATTTGCAATGCAATGATTTATCTCCTTTGCTTAACATAAATATCATTAATCGTTACAAAAAAAAAAGTGTTACTTAATGAATGAATGCTTATATATAAACAATATTACTTAACAATTATTTAACAATAAATAATTTGTATATGTAAAATAACTTTTCTACTTAAAATAGAGCTGTCAAAATGGGCCGTCCGACCCGACCCAAGCCGGCCTACTACGGATTGGTCATTTAGTGGATCAATCCAATTTGGCTCACTTATTAGCAAGTCGACAAAATTTGAATCTGGCCCGACCCACCACGGATTGGTGGGTTAAACGGGTTGACTCACTAACCCACTTAATTTAAAAAATATAATTTTTTTAAAGTCAGAAATTAAATTTCAGATTAAAATTTAAATAAACTTAAATACAATCTCAATATAATCCAAAATGATGTTAATATCCAATAGAAACCAAAATAAATAAATAAAAATACAAATTACTATCTAAGATCAAAGCGTTCTTGTGACTTACCAAATCTTTTATTGAATGCAATACTTTTTTCGACAAACTAATTATACTTTTTCCAATGATTATACTTTTATTAGTTGGAACTAGGTTTCCATTTGTCAACCTACCAATGTGTTTGGTTAAAAAAACATAACGTGTGTCACCATGCGGGTTGGTGGGCCAACCCAGCCCACCACGTGTTCAACCCGGGTGAGCCGAACTCTTAGTAGATCGGGTCAAAAATTGACCCGTACTAAAATTTATAAAAAAATTTCAACCCAACCTAATTTGAATCTGTGATAGGTCGAATTGACTCACGGATTCTAATCCTCTTTGACGACTCTACGTACTAATATTTCCATTCAACAAAATAATAAACAGTTGAATGTTTCATAAATATCCGGCAACCTAATTTTGATATGTGAATAGTGATATGCTATTAATGAACAGTGATTAGGATAAATTTTCTGGTACCAATATCATTATCTATTGCGGAATTCTGACTTATAAACATTGAACTAGTTTATCTGTGTAAATAATAAATTTAGAAATATTTTTTTAGAAAAAATATTCTGTAAAACTCGTGTATGTTTAAAAATAATATAGAATTACTTAAATCTTAATTTTTTTAATTAGTTGACTATATACGAATATTTATATTGATAGACACAAATTAGACTCAATAGAATTTATTTAAGGCATATTTTGAAATACAATTATTATAAAATTCAATGATTGAAAATGTATTATTTGGCCAAAATTATCTTTAATAAAGTCTTTCATTCTTTTTATTTCTATTAGACTTTGACTTTTGACAACGGAGAAAAAACAAACAACAAAAAAACCACCTAAGAATATAATAATATTCATAGTTTCAAGTTTCAACCTTTGTCTCAACATGCCAACCTCTCTTCCCTATCCTTCTTCCATTTGTATATTTTCCAAGTCCTTCCATGCATTTTTGGCCTTCGTTTTATGCATTTGCCCGTCACCTTTATACGCCTCTTTTTCACACTGAATTCTGACCCTTCATATCTTTCTACAAAAAAAAAAAAAACTTCTTTCTTCTCTCCCTCGTTTCTTTTCTCCTGATTATCATCTGGGTATTCCCTGGATTTTTCAGGGGTGCCCTGGTTTTCTTCATTGGAAATTGCTGTCACTGGGTCGCAAACATGGGAGGCTGTTGCAGCCACGAAGTCTCGGTTCGAGGGAAGGTGGAAACCGAGATGGATGATAAAGAATATGAGTGTGATCATGAAAATGATGAGTCTTATGAACGTGGTGGAGCATTGGTGAGGTTAAGAGGATCTTCCAAGTTTGTTTCAATGCACACCCAACAGGGCCAGAAAGGTGTGAACCAAGATGCAATGACAGTTTGGGAGGTATGATTGCTCATGTGGTTATTTTCATTTTGATTTTTCTCTATTTATTGCCATCAATTTTGATAGCTTTTTCTTCTTTTGATTATTTCTTCTATTTGCCATTAAAGTTTTCAATCAATTCCTGTGGCCTGGATTGTAGTTGTCTCTTTCGCGGCGAGGTTTTATTTCATTTCATTAATCATCGACTTTTGATGAATTTAAAGGATAAGATTCTCATTAGAAAGTTGTTTAATATGTTAGTAATCACCTGTTTTTCAGTTCTGTGTTATTTTTGTTCGACATTTTTGCTCCCTTTTGTTTTTTCATGTTATTCATATAGTTTTCTCTGCCTTAACTTTTATATGAACATGACTTTATTACCCACGTTCTATGTCTCTTCCTCCTCCTCTTTTTATTGAACCAAAAACACGAAAATTCGTTGTCACTGCCAGATATAGATTTGAAGTGTATAAGAATTATATCTTTGTCTGCACTTTGTGCTTCATAGCTCTATCCTTTAATTTCTATGCTTTTTGGTAATTCCTGAGTGTCTGTTCGATAATTGGCATGATTTAGGAGTAACTCAATTTTAACCATTCACGATGCTTTTTTTATAAGCCAAATATTAAGATGGTCTATGAAGAAGAAGATAAACGGTTGAAAAGCAACCTGCAAGCACTTTTACAGTTGCATTTGTTCTTCCTCTTGGGTTTGGGGAATTGCTACCAAGATTCTTGTTGAATGGTCATTTCAGTACTTGATTGTTTTCTTTGGTTTTATGGTTAATAATGAAAGAATTGAGTTACTCCATGTCTCTATCCAATTGCCTTTATCATAACATGGTGCTTTTAATATATAAGACATGTGGCTTGGACTAAGATTTGATATGGAACATTTATAGGGCTTCACAGGAGAAAAGGATGTGATTTTTTGTGGTGTGTTCGATGGTCATGGTCCTCTAGGCCACAAGGTTTCACAGTTTATTCGTGATAATCTGCCCTCAAAACTGTCTGCAGCAATCGAAGTTTCACAACAGAAGACAATAAAGTTTTATGATGCCAATGATGCAGAAACTGCTAGTTTTGATGATGGCTACGATGAGAGTAACCACATGTCCCTTGCTTCATGGGAGGGATGCTTTCTGAAATCCTTCGATGAGATGGATGAGCACCTTGCTCGGGAAATTAACACTGACAGCTATTGCAGTGGTTGCACCGCTGTGACTTTAATTAAACAGGTATAACTACTTGTTCACATAGCATTTTCTACTAGTCAAACACTTTTAAATTATGGAAATAACTATATCCATCACTTTCCCACCTAAAATTCAGGGTGACCAGCTGATAGTTGGCAATTTGGGTGATTCTCGTGCAGTTCTTTGCACAAGGGACAGGGACCAACTCGTTGCTGTTCAACTCACTGTTGACTTGAAACCAGAAATTCCAAGTAGGTCTAGGCTTTTCCCTCAATTTCCAAGTCCTGGTAGACCATAAAATCTTGAGTTTAAACCATCTTTTCTTCAATTTCTCTCAGGTGAAACCTCTAGAATCGTTAACTGTGAAGGAAGAGTGTTTGCAGCAGAAGAAGAACCAGATGTGTACAGAATATGGATGCCTGATGATGACTGCCCTGGACTGGCCATGTCAAGAGCCTTTGGGGACTTTTGCCTCAAAGATTATGGCCTCATATCAGTTCCTGATGTATTTTACAGAAAAATTACCCCACAAGATCAATTTGTGGTTTTGGCAACTGATGGGGTAAGCAACAACATTACGATGTCACCTAAATTCCAAGTTCTACTATATATTGCTGGTTATTGTTTCTCTGGCTTCATATAATCTCCCAATCCAAATGCATATGCAAATAGGTTAACCTGTTCACTTGATTCTTATGATTTTCCCCATTTATAGTTTCATCCTTGGAAGAGAAAATTGTAAATTTTAGTCCCTTCACATACATAAAAGTTAAGTATCGGTCTCTATTGTCTACATCAGATAATACTTTCTTTCTGGAAGTGGTAAATCGCCACAAAAAACTATTAAGGAACTACAACTTTTGGTTTCCTCATAAAGAGACTAAACTTTGAAATGTGGACAATTATAGGGCCTAAATAATAGTTTAAACTATGCTAGTATTTAGTCAAATAATGGAAGCAATGAATTACTTTTACAAACATCCTTTTGGAATGACCAAAATTTATATTTTCTGTTTTCTACACAGATATGGGATGTGCTCACTAACCATGAAGTAGTAAGCATAGTTGCTTCAGCACCAAGGAGGTCTATCGCAGCCAAGTTGTTAGTAAAGCGTGCTGTAAAAGCTTGGAGATACAAGTATCCTGGTTCCAAGGTTGATGATTGTGCTGCCATATGTTTCTTTCTGAATGAACAACCTGTTCAATCCAATTCACAATCCCACATGAGTAGAAAAAATAGACAGTGCAGCAAGAACTTGCATCGCTCTAAAACCACTAGAAATGAAGACACTGACACAGTGGATGGCAAGGTTGGGTTGGAAATAGATGAAGAATGGAAAGCTCTTGGAGGGTTTTCCAGAGCCAACTCTTTGTCAAAACTTCCACGCCTTGCTAGGGCTATGAGTAAACGGCAATCGTCCAAGTACTATTCACCACGTTGAATCTCACTAATGAAGGGCCTTCAAAGAAGTTGATGTATGTTTAGGAGGAAACAAAACGAATATTTTAGGATCATACGAAAAATTTAATGATGAGCTTTGTATGAAAATCTATGTTCAAACATGTTCATTTCACTCGGTCTTTAAAAAGATACCAAACTGCATGTCTACCTCAAGATGTAATGCTTGTGCCTTCTCAAAACATTGTCAGGGTGACCATCTAGTAATTACATACCATTATGACTGTCACCAATGGAAACATTTGTCTTGTGCACTTTATAAATTGAATTTGCATTGTGAAGAGTGACTTCTAACGCATGAACTCAAATGGAAGTTGTCTAGGTTCCATATACTGTCAACGCTCTTAATATCTGCAAAATGGTCTGCAGAATGTTCCATGACAATTTTTTGGTATCAAGAGTTAAAGAAAAAACTGAGGGACCTCATTTATTTATTTATTTGTTATGTAAATTAATGTATGTTGATTCCTTTAGTATATCATGCCCACTAAAGAGTTTAAATTATTGCCCTTTGACCATCCGGAGCAAGCCTGACCTTAAGCATTCCTCTCTTATCTACAATCTGTCACTCTTCAGAATCATAACTTCAAACTCTGCATTTATTACTACTTTTGTTCTACTTCAAATTCTCTGCCACTAGGAACAATTGGACAAGTGCCCCCTACTTTTAAAGATATAATAATGAACCATGGGAACACCCTGGCTTCATTGCTTGCATTGAATAGGGAGTGTTTATTGACCTTGGTTAGTGCATCAGTGACCGTCTTTGTTGGTTGCAGTGGTTTCACCAAAGTCTTGGAAATTTAGATTTTTGCTTATAAATTTTGTCCAGTAACAATGATTTTAGACGCTGAAGAAACCTTTCAGTGGATCAAACACATACAAAAGCAAGTTAACTCTGAATATAAATTGACATCATCCTTTACTGAATACAGATCACCTAAGAAAAAATGCTACAGAAACACATTTCCCTTGGGAAAAGGCAAATTACATAGTAAAATCCTAAGGATTTTTGTAATTAAGGTTAGAAAAACATACAGAATAATTGAAAATTCCTTGGCCTCAGTAATTCCTTACCAATAATTCTCAAGCTTCCCAAACACTGACTACTCCTAACTTTATTTATATGATCAGAATCATAGTTGATGTTAATCTTTATAAAGTACTAGTGAAGTAATTATAGTATATCACAGATAAAAAGTCTGCATATAGAGGGTGTGCACCTAATATCAATGTGAATGACCTGAACCCTTACCCTTTATAAGAACAAGTATCACATTACGTTAAATCTAATTCTACAAAGTGCCTTGGAAAAGAGAGAAACAAACAAAGTGGGTTGGTGCAAATGTGGACTAATCTTCATGGTCCCAAATATCCGCTGTACTCTTTAATGGACCATCGCTCTTGTTCACAAAGAGCTCTTCACCGTCCAGAACTCTTCTCTGCAATGTATCAGTAACCAAGGAAAGAAAAGAAACACAGTTATAGGATAGTGTGAATGAATGTGTGAAGTAAAAAGATAAGGTGTATGATTTTTTTGCTACAAGACTGACATGAAAGACCAAATAATGTGAATAACAAAATGTTGAGTTGAGTGGCTACCTGCTCCTGCATGCTGCTAAGGGTCTTAAAATCTTTTTCTGGAAGTTCCCAATTGAAGACACTGACATTCTGCATTATCCTATCTGGCTTAACTGATTTGGGGATGACACTTGTCCCTCTCTGAATGGCCCACTTCACCAGCACCTGCCCTGGATTCTTGTGAGACTTGTTGGCTATCCTATCAACCCTTTGATCTTTGGTCAGATTCCTCCCACTGTCTGATGAGCCCAGTGGAGAGTAAGCCTACAACAGCAAATTTTTCATTTCAATCACGGCCCTTTGTCATAAAAATAAAAAACCAAGAGGAACAAAATTAAACTAGCAAAGTGTTGATTACAGTGACATGGATGTAATTCTTCTTGCAAGCCGCAAGCATCTTATCATTTCTCCATCCAGGATTCATTTCCATCTATAACAAAATAGCAAATATAGAAGTTCAGAAAAAAGGAGGTGGGGGTGTACCATTATCCAATGCAACACTCAACCTTTGAGATTGTTCATTGTTCCTTCAGGATAACAGAAATTGAGGTAACAAAAAATCTGTACTTATATGAATTCACCTGGCAGACAGAAGGCATTATTTGAGCAATGCTCAGCAGCTTTTCAAGCTTTGCCAGAGTGAAATTGCAGATTCCAATGTCTCTCACAAGCTTTTCCTCCACAAGCTTCTCCATTTCTCTCCACACCCCTTCCATGTCAAACTCTAAAACATCTCCTGGTCCTGGGGGTCTGCTGGCCCCATCTTTTAGTCGAAATGGCCAATGAATCTGCAATTTACACATTAGAGTCTGTCTTCTGGAAAAAAGTACAAAAAAAACATATATTTCAGACATGATAGAAGCTCATTACCAAGTAAAGATCAAGGTAGTCAAGTTGGAGTTCTTGAAGGGTATTGTTGAGAGCAGGTCTAACCCTTTCAGGGGTTAAGTCAGTGCACCTAGTATGTATGAAAATTCACCATGAGAGTTTCTTTAAAATGTTTAAAGAACGATACTCAAATGAATTTAGAAGAATCATCCAAAGATTTTGTATTTGCATGACCTACATCTATTTGATTATATTACCATAGTTTGGAGGTGACAAATAGATCCTTCCTTTCCACTCCTGCTTTCATGGCTGCTTGGAGTGCTTCTCCAACCTATAAGTTGATAGATATTTTGAACAAGTATGTATAAAATGGTGATCTAAATCAAAATAAACTACTAGGAAACACAATCATACTTCTTTTTGAACTCCATACTGCGAAGCAGTGTCTATGTGTCTGTAACCAGCCTGCAGACAAAGTTGGATCATATCAGACACAGCTCCACAAAAAGGCAAAAACTAACTTGAGTTTCTTTTTCTTGTTAAATATTTTTCCAGTACCACAAAAACAAAAAAAAATGTTTTTAATCTTTCTAAAATATAAATGGTCTTTTTGTTTCTTTTGGACTTCTTAATGTGGGGTAAAAAAAAGCAACAAAGTCAGAAACTGGAGATCCTCAAAGAGATGTAAAATCTCTGAAGGGGTATTGAAGTTAAGAAATGGTCTTAAAATCTGAAATTTTGTTCCACAAAAATCTCTGCTTTTTTATAGTATGTGAAAAGTGCAACATACCCTAAGGCTTTATTCATTCATCAATGTACAATGATGACATCGCACACCCAAAACCAATGTCCCAGAAAATGAATAAACAAACATGAGTGAAAGCAGGGCAGTGCAACTACATCAACAATGGCAGTGAACACAGAATTGACTGCCTCTGAACCAGACTTCCATGTCCCCAATCCAACAGCTGGTATGGAATGACCACTCAAAAGGGTAAACGCCTGTGTCTTTGGTTCATGTGGCTTAACAACTTGTGTCATCTTTCAATCTTAGCTAATAAAAATGGTGTTTCTTTCTTTTCACAGATTATTATTATACAAGAGACTCTTTCTAAGTACCCGATCACGTAGGAAAAGAGTGACACATATGTGACCAATTTGCATGCAAGACACGTTCACAACACTTGAGGCTGCGTGTTCCTTTCTGCTTTCACCTGACTCACTCTCTTACACGTTTCCTACGTCTTTCTCTCTTTGCTTCTCTTTGTTGACACATGGTTGGGAAACCGAACAACGATAGTTAAGTGTGTCTTTTCTTAGTCGTTACAAAAAGCATTATCCTATTTTTAGTTGTTTTTGTCTGCTATGTGGTGTTATAAAAAGAATGCTAAAAACATGTATTTTTAATTTATTTTCATAAAATTAACTCTCCCAAATTAAATATTGCGACTTTTTTCAAAATAATGAGAAAATGAATCTGGACCCTGGTGGTGTTCAGTATCAACTGCACATGCTATGGTGGAACTGTGTAAGGTATCTGTAAGTATTCTGGTGCTAAATTCAGTGAAAAAGTTTAGATAAGTGTGATGTATAATACATACGTATATGTCAAGTTGGCGTATTTATAAGAATAAATGTGAGCTGAATTCTTATATATTCAGGTTTATATCATTAAAGAGAAGTTAATGATTTCTTTAATAGTAAGGAAAAGGTTCCTTTTAAAATAAATAGGATTGTAATTTAAAACAACGACTTAATAAATAATAAATATAATACAAATATTAATTGTCAAATAATTTTATTTACATTTTTTAGTGTAATTAGTTTTTTTTTCAACTAATTTTGGCTCTTTTAGTGGAAGAGAGTTATGTTTCAATAACTTTACATGTTATATGTATTGTACATTCATCCCTCTACTAATAAACCCTACAAAATATTTCAAAAAAGATAATGGTTGATACCAAAACTTAATACATCGTACCATAAGCTTTGCTCGGACAAAACTAATTAATGATCTTACTTTTAAATCAAAGAAATTAACATTATCACGACAAACAAATAACCGTACCATACATAAATAAATACACAAGGTGTTGGTGTATGGCCGGGTACATCCCGGCCTAATAAGACAGAAATGGGATCATCCCGATCCAAGTACGAGGCACATTCGTATTGGCCTAGTCACTGGAGTATCTGCTTTTCACCTTTTCTCCAACATAACACAGCAGGCCCAATAAGTGTGATGGTCGGATATATCCCGACCCCTTTTGGTCGTGTACATCCCAACCCAATGATGTGACAAATAGAATATGGGATTATGGCAGAGGTACAGATGAGCAGCGCACAATCTCATCCAAAAAGGAATGAGTTGATATTTGGCAAAGTACAGACGGGCAAACTCCAAAAAGGAAGGAGTTGATATTTCAGAAGTATAGACGGCCAAACCCCAAAAAGGAAAGAGTTGATCTTTGACAAAAGTACAGACGAACAAATCTCAACATGGAAAGGGTTGATCTTTAACAAAGGCACAGACGAACAATCTCAGTCAATAAGGAAAGAACCGATGCGTACAACCTCAGTCGGAAAGGAAAAGAATTGATCCTCGAATACAACCGGCCCGCAAATAATAATAACAAGTCCATTAAGAAATTAGTATAAATTAAGGCCTAGTGAACACGTAAATTTATGCTTTTCTCACTAAACCAATTACACCTCATATCGAATCATTTTCTGACTTGAGTGTCGGAGTGCCTGCAGGTAGCCCGCCCCCGGAGTGCAGATGGCAGGGAGATCCACGAGGAGTCCAGGGAGGAACAGGAGGAGGTTCGACACAGAGGGTTCTTGAGATCGTCTGGTTCCGCACTAAAATAGTATTGATCAGGTACACAAAGTAATTTAGAGAAGATTTAAAAATGATAAGTTTTAAATAAAAGAGGACAATACTATAAAACTTATAACTTAGTTATTTGCAAACAATCTCAAACAATCTATCTTCAATATTTAAGTTGTCAAATCTTCAAAAATCATTCAAGAAATATCATTACTAACAAGCTCAAGGACTGATGTACTGACTAGCTTGACTAGTACCTAAGATTTTGCACATGTCATTACTTAGTTACTATAACTTCACGAGAGTTGCATTGTTCTGAATACATATGAGAGTGTGAACAACACTCTAAGCTAAAAACCTCATTCGACTCTCACCTTAAACATTTTTTTCTCTATTTGATTTCAAAGAATAATAAAGTAAGTATAATCTTATTTTAGTCTTTATCGTTGACAAATTTCACACAAACCACAAACCAATGTGATAAAATAGTAGTCCCTGAAAATAAATAACTTCTCAACTCTTATGTACAACCATTTATCATCCTTATAAGATAATTCTGTTAAACAAAATTAGGAATTTTGTACGCTTGAATTTTGTACAATAATATGTATAATAACCATACGTACAGTCATATACTTAAATTATATATATATA
>Ga0209589_1001618_pt1 | contig 37626 bp, 18 predicted proteins | sample CowpeawhiteBW_FD_187525 | JGI IMG/M metagenome (GOLD analysis project Ga0209589, IMG submission 187525) | Root nodule microbial communities of legume samples collected from California USA - Cow pea white BW (SPAdes) (version 2) | ecosystem: Host-associated > Plants > Roots > Nodule | place: USA...
CAATATTGTCTCTTACTAATTTTAAACCAAAATTTCTATTGGTTTGAATGTTATACTAATTTTTTTTTTAAATTGAAAGATATTGTCTCTTACTAATTTTAAACCAAAATTTATATTGGTTTGAATGTTATACTAATTTTATTATTATTAAAAATGACTTAATAAAATGACTTTTACCACTAAATTTTAATATAAATATCAAATACTTAATTTTTGTTAAACTTTTATACTTAATTACTTTTAATTTAATAAAAAAATGGATTTTAATTATTAAAAAAAATTGGGATAAAATTGACTCAGATACACATACTTAGGTACTAAATTGAAACAAAACAACATATATGGGGACTAAATCGAAATCAACACAATAGCATCTGATAGTGATACTGACATGTGGCACTGACAATGCCACGTGGCACTGACAATGCCACGTGGCACTGACAATGTCACATGTCACACACAGGGACTTGACACGTGGCATTTTTATTTTTATTTTCAAAAATTTTTTAAAAAAAATTAAAAAAAATTAACAAAAAAAAAAACAACAGACTGACACGTGGCATGTTGACTAACGGCGTTAGTCAACTCTGTCTGAAAGGGACCTAATTCAAGCACTTCTTCAAAAGTTGGGATGCAATTGACACTTTTTTTAAACTGGGTACCTATTTGACACCCTAGCCCCAAACTAGGTACTATACGACTAATTATACCAAGGTTTTATAAGGGAAAACATTCTCATAAAAGATCACATTTCTAGTTATGAAAATTTCCCTACTCATAGTGTCAAGAAGAACATAGCCTTTAATACCAGTTTTAAAATCCAAAAACACACATTTTCTAGCCCTAGGATCTAGCTTGTCCTGTTATTTTCAAGAGTACTAGCAAAACACAGAGTTCCAAAAACTTTGAGGTTGAGGTAAGTAGGAGGTTTATTATACAAAATTTCATAAGGGCATTTGTTGTTATGACAACAGCAGGAAACTTGTTAATGATATGAATAACATGATTAGCAACTGTAACATCCTGGCCAAATATTAATAATTTAAATAAAATAAAATTATAAGTAATAATAACTCAAAAATTAATAAAAACTCTTCCCCAAAAATGTGGGAAATTTTAAACTTTATTAATCGCGTTGAAATCAACCTCCAAAAGTAATTCATTACAAAACCATGTTCCAACACTGTTTTAGTCAGAAAATTACAAAATAGTAAAACATTTCCTCAATGAACCCCAATCGTTGGCCCCCACTTTGGCTCTAAGCATTACCAACACCACCTGAAAGATCATCTGCTCCCGTGTAACAAGTTACATGATCATCGCCAAACACACACAAAAAGGGTGAGCTCAAAATAATCAAACATTCATAAAGAATTATAAAACGCTCACCCCTAGCGTAATAATTTATCCCAAAACTTCTTTTGAGAACCTTTCATTATGCACTAGAAATCATGGCCTTCCACCATGTTAATCCAGCTACTACAACTTTGATAATGACCTTAAGATGGCATATGCTGCCACGAGCCACCACTCGTGGTCCAACCTCTACAATCCTCCCACTCGTAGACCAACACGTGTGGAAACATTATGTTACGAACCTCCATTTGTAACAACCAAATGGAGTTAACCAATATGAACCACCATCCGTATTCTCATATGAGATTTCCAACATCACCGGTCACAACCGTGAGTAACAATCAAGTGGAACTAGCCAATACGAGCCACCAGTCGTATGCTCCCTCAAGATTTCCAACATCACTGGCCACCACCGTGATCACACGTGTTCACAATACATTACGAGCCACCACTCGTAACTAGGCCTCAACACGTCTCCACCCAAAGTCATGTAAAATGTAACATCACGGCCGAATATTACTAATTTAATTAAAATAAAATAAAAATAATAATAGAACATTACATCTAATAATATCTCTTTCCCAAAACGTGGGAAAATTCAAAACTTTTATTACATCATCATAATTCAAAATCCACAAGTTATAAATGACGATTAAAAATTAATAGTCTAGTAAAATAAATGTTTACAAAATCATAAAAATCCATAAAACAATAAATCTCCATAAAGGTTTTCCCAATAGTCCCTCTCCGGCTCTATGCCTCATCAACACCACACAACCTCTCAACCTCACTTTCAATCTCACTTCTAGTTTTTTTTTCTACAAAACTCCTATACTCTCGTGTTTGAACCTTTAATTAATTTAAAAAATGAAAATTAATTAAGGATTGTTTTAATGGCCATTATTAGGTGGTTTTTCCAGCCCTACCCTCCTCAAGACGGTTAGGGTTTTCTGATCCCTCTCATTCATGCCAAAAAGAGTTCTGGCAAAAAGGATCCTATTTAGTGCCAACTAAGGTTTGAACACATCACCACCTAAATTATAATTCAAGTGCACAACCCATTCAACCAATTCATGTTTCATGATAATTCTTACACATCTAGAATTATATTATCACGCACCATGATCAAGCATATTATTAAAATAATAACATAAATAAAATAACACACAATTGACATACCCAAGACTCAAACCCAAGTCCTCTCCACATGACTAAGTACTCTTTACCACTTAAGCTAGTATTGTTCCTTGTCATAATTACTCGCATTAAATGTCATAATTATTCCATTATTAAATTATTTAATTTTCTCGGGTTTTACATAAAACTCTCAATATCATTAACCTGACCTAAACAAGATCAACACACACTTAACTTGGGTCTTAGGGATTCCAAATCTTCCACAAACCTGCCCGCTTGTGGTCCAACTCTATGAACCTTCTTACTCGTAGTACAACTCTACGAATCTCCCTGTCCGTAGTCCAACACGCGTGATCCATCCAACTACAAACCTCCAAGCTTGCAATAACTCTTAAGTGTGAGCACAGAACATACAAATCTTCCCGCTTGTATCCTCACACGAGAGTATAATTAATATGAACCTCCTCGCTTATATTAATCATGTGTTCCATCACCAATCACGAACCTACCCGCTCGTGATATTGTCAAGTGTATCTCGACCCAGGTTCAACACTTCAAACATGCAACACACAACAAACAACACATTGTCGCCGCACTATCGCCTGGCGCTACCTAAGCCCCACCAAGCCAAATTGGGCTATAGACCACTTGGCGGTCTTAACATGCCATCATGCGCTCCTCGCTCCAAGGACTTCCCTGATTCACCTATCGCCTCACTCCAATAGTGCCCATGTGATTAACTAACAATTATTTTAATAGACCCAACTTATCTTATACTATAAAATAAAAATCTTATATTAATTGTTATTATATTATCTTAAATATATATGATTTCAAGTTACATTTACAACCAACAATTTTCGCAAGTCCATATAAAACATAATATTATAATATATATATATATATCATATCCTTACGTATAGAAATAGATTTAAAGGCTATCTCAACTATTTCTCATGATGGCACCACTTCCTATGCCATATGCTACCGTTAAGGACAAAAAGAAAGCCCCAATCACAATTAGGGATGTCAACGAGGCGGGTAGGGTACATATAGTAACTCCCTCATACCCTACCCGCTCGATAAATATCCGCCTCGTACCCATACCCACATCTGTCAAGTATCCGTTATGCGGGTACCCACTTAATTTTTAAAATATCCATAGATATCCACGGAGATTCGTGAGTATTTACAAAAAAATAAAAATAAATATTTAACAATATATTTTAATCGTAAATTCAAATAAAATACAATACATAACATCATAAATTTTAAACATAATAAAAATAACCCATTTAAATAGTGTTAAATGACAATTTACAAAGAAATGATTTTTTTTTTAAATTAATTGATAAAAAATAACTCATTTAAAATCAATATGTTAATATTTTAATCATATTTTTTTAATTTAAATTAGAGTATAGCGGGTACGGGTATCCACAAGTACAAATACTACGATACCCGTACCCGCCCCGTTAACATACGGGTATTAAAAATATTCGTACCCGTTACCCGCAGGTATGCATTTACAATATCCATTTCGTACGCGTGGCGGGTTTTATCCATAAATACATACGAATACGAATTTTTTTGACATCCCTAATCACAATGCGTGACTGACCTCAACCTTTAACGAAATTTTTACAAAAAATAAACACTGATACCTAAATCTTTATTTTAATAATCATGTTTTAGCACTTTCCCTGCACCTAATAAAGTTTCATATAACTCATGCCAAACATTTTCACTCACTATTTTTGGTAATCAATTCATCCCTATAAAAACCAAATATGCACCACAACTTGGTACCATATATCCAACTAGATAATACCATTGCTCCATATCATAGTCTTCGTTTACGTAAAAGATTCGAATTGCCACTTAGCCATTAATAAATATAATTGGTTATCACAACACATTCAACAAATTATATAATAAAAATAATCCTTTTTTTAACTAAACTTGCACCACTTCCTACACACTTCACCATATATCTCATTCACGTTTTAGAATTTAATCACACTTATGCAGACGAGCCGCCAACAAAAAAATTCATGATTCAACCCATAAAAAAAAGAAGTTGAACTGTTTAAAATCGATTCATTCCTAAAAAAATTTTATGCAACCCTAAACTCCAAACACATATGCTTGTCCACTAAAATTTTTCTATGCTCTTAACTCTATAAAACTGCGTCACATGTTATTAATATAATATTATATGTACCAACAAATACTTCCACGATCTTTCAATATGACATGATCATTCCTAACTACTAAAAGCAAAGTACTCCCTCCATCTTTATAAAAAGTTGTATTAATTCGCCGTTGAAATTTCTCCATAATTTGCACCTCGAAAAAAAAAGTATATATATATATATATATATATATATATATATATATATATATATATATATATATATATATATTGTAATAAATTCAACGCCTACTCGTAACTAAGGGTGTGTTCTTATGTGGATGATGATTTGAGGGAGAGGGAGATGATTGATTTGGATTGATTAAAAGGTAAAATTTATGTTGTTCTTTTTTATGGATTTGGGAGTGATAGTAGAGTGGATTTAAGAGTACTTTTTATGAAAGTTTGTGAAGGATTTGACTAATGTGACTAAAAAAAATTAAATTTAATAGATAAAAATGTAAAATAACCTAATTGTCCTTAGTGTTAAAAAAGAATAATTAAATGATATTTAAATAAGTTGTAATTAGTTTTTCATATATTATTATCATAAATAAAAATATTATAAATATTTATGAATTAAAAAAATAATATTAAAATATATTTTATTTAGAAATTTAATATTTTAATTTAAAAAAAAAACAAACATTTCCAACCACACCATTAATAAAAAGTCAACTCAAAACATCACATAATATCTAAAATGTACACACAAGACAACATACAATATGATGAGTGATACAATCAAAATCAAGCCTTTGTACTCATATAAGTTTGCAACCTATTTCAACGATTTTCTGTTGGCATCCCCATAAGATGTCTGGTATGAAGTGGATGTGAACAAAGAAAGTTGTAACATTGTCTTAATAAGTTTTCATTTGAAATGTTCATGGTTCTTAGTAACTCAGAAATTTGGTCTCTTGTATATTGAGTTGAAGGGGTTCTAGGAATTAGGTTGTATTGCTCATGAAGTAGTGCGTTATGGCGTTCAATAGCTGCAAGTTGGCGGTTAATAACTGCATTCATTCGTCGATCAAGAGCATTTGCTTCCTCAAGTGACTCCATTATTTTGAAATCCATCTGATTTAAACACACATAAGAGTCAATTAAAATACAAATGATAAACACATAATACAAGATGAAATAAATTTCAATTCATTCAATTATATGAATAGAAAGGTTGAGTTGAAGAATACAACTTAGTGGACAGAGTGTTGAATGCTGTCTAGCTTGTGAAAGATTTCATTGACATTGAAATTGACTTCATCAAAACATTTGTTCATGTCGATGGTCAAATGTGAGAAAATTTCTTCCATGTGGTGCACATTTTGTTCCACTCGATGTACATTTTCCTCAATCAGTTGCATTCTTCCATCCATGGGTTCTAATCCATGCATTGTAATTTGCATGTCCTGAACTCCCCCCCCCATCCTTGACTAAGAACTTCAACATTTGGGTGGACTTGTGATTCGTGTTGTACTTCATGCAAAGGACTTTGTGGTTATCCTTGCACCTTATCTGGTTCATTTGCGTGAGCATGCTGCCATACACCGTTTACATTAACAATGTTAAGCTTTTTCAAAGAATTTGTAGAGAATTGTTGTCTCAATTCAATTGTTGTACTAACCTCAACAGAAAGGTCCATTCCATTGTATTGCACAATTCTGATTATCAAAATACCATATGGAAGAGGTGCATCACCGCCTTTTCTTTTTAGCATTGTTTGCATTATATGATGTGGCCAATTAACAAAAATGTTATTTTTTAGGACCCATATCATAAAAATGTCTTCTTTCAAGACTTTTGCATAATTAGTTGGATGGGGTGTCAACCAATGGACGACCACATAATGCAGGAGTCTATCATTTATGTTTAAAGATCCCACTGTTTTTAATATTTTGCCTTCGAGATTCGGTCTAACCATAGTAGCCAGTGCCATATCACGGTTATAGGGGAGATCTTCTGGTATGTCTGGATACAATAATTTTCGACCCTAATACATAAGATGTGTTATATTAAACCAATCATCAGGTTTGAGTTTAATTTTCTTCTTATTAACCTCACTTAACAAGTATCCATTGACATATATCTTCAGGTTTGAATAGAAGACTTTGATGAGATCAACATAGTATGGACAATTCATAGAAACAAAGTCGGAGATGCCTTGGAACGTTAAGTGGTGATGAAAATAAAGCCCTGATGTTTCAAAAGATTGGAAATTCATAATTTTAGGTTCCATTACTCTCTTTATGTAGAAGTCTCTCCCGTAGTTAACCATTTGATCATGGCAGCTGAAGAAACGTCTTTGATCTTGAACATCTTCCACAGATCGTAATGTCCTTTGAGAAGGATCAACGTCGTTTGCTATGTTTTCCCCTTACTCCTCTTAGATCTCATTGATGAAGATGCCATATTGATAAAACTTCAAAAGATCAATGATAATTATAGATATGATTAATAGTAATTGAGTTATAAAAGTAAATACAAATAGGAAAGTGCACATAATAAAGCAATTAACATAGAACGCCAAATAAGTCTTTCATACAGAACAAAGCAAACATAGTAATGAATTTAAAACATAGTGACTTCTTCAGCATAAAACCATCGTCCTCGAGATAGTATTTGCCTACAATAATGATAACTATTAAGTTTTCACTGATGGCCGACCTAAGAGTCAAATAATTAACGAAATGAAAAACTAACCTTCGGGTATGACTAAAGGATCATCTCTAATAAGAGAATCTTTCAATATTCTTGAATCAGATGTTGTCCCCTCCTATCCAACCAGTACATAAGTGAATTTCATATCAAAATCACATGCGGTGAAAACATTTTGTGTTGGCCAGTCCTTCCTACCTCGATACCTGGGAGCCTTAGATGAAGGAACCTTTACTCGAAGATGAGTTCCATTTATGGCCCCTAGACAATCCTATTTGAATAAAGTAAAGATTGTAAATAAAGACTCTTTAAAATTTGTAAGTACTAGTAGCAACACAAAATTATTATTGCTAGTGTTACCTTGAAGTACAGGTAGAATCGGCTATTATTCAGGATATGACTTTGGACATAAGTCCCAATAGGTGGAATCTGTAACATCCTTACTGAAAATTACTTAAATAAAGGAATATAATATAAATGAAATTCAACCGTCATAGTTTATTATTCCCAAACGCGGGAAAATTCAAAATTTATACATCATGCTTAAAATCCAAACTAATAAAATCCATAAGAAAATCCATAACCATTTAACATGTTCTCAAAATAACTGATTGAAAACTAAAATCATAGATAACATAATTCAATCCCCATGCTAGCTCTTTCTCCATCTCTAGGCATCACCAGCATCACCTGAAATATCATTTGCTACTGTGTGATAAATCACACGATCATCGCCAAACACATACAAAAAGGGTGAGCTCATAAACAAATAACATATAATTTGATAAAATAAAGGTTCACCCAAATTATGTTAGTATAGTTAAATTCTTGGCCAGGAGACCTTATTGTCCTAAGGATTTCCAACACACAATTACTTGACCATGAACCCAGGATATAACATGCTTCCATAAATCTGCCTGCTCGTGGTCCTACCTCTACGAACCTCTCCATTCATAGTCCAACTCTACGAATCTCCCCGTTCGTAGTCCAAATCTATGGACCTCCCCGCCCGTAGTCCAACACACATGATCCAACAACTATGAACCTCCCCACTCGTAGTAGCCCTCAAGTGTGAGCACGGAACATACGAACCTCCCCACTCGTTGTTAGTTTTGAAATGGTTGAAATGCCAAGAAGGGGGGGTTGAATTGGCTAGTTAAGAATTTAGGCTATCTTTGAAAGTTAAAAACCACCTTTAGTTGAATCAATTCGATCACCAAGTTAGGATGCAAAAGCTACTGGACAGTATACTTTCAATCGGTCAAAAATAGAGTTAATCGATTGATTTTACTAAACAAATTATGTTCTGATATAATCAACCGATTCAAAAAGAGAAACAGTCGACTAAAATACTAGGAAAAATACAGAAATGCAAATTCAAGTTTTAAACCAAAAACAATACACAAGAATGATAAGACATGTTCTAATTGATTATGCAAACTTGCTCAATGCTGCAGATGTCATGAAAACATGCAAGAACACGAAAAAGATGATTGGAACTCATGTTCTTTAAACTTTAAATGATTATGCAAGAGAGAAGGGTTAGAGAAAAGATTGGATCACAATTTTTATACTAGTTCACTCAAACTTGAGCTACATCCAGTTTGTCAAGGCAACCTAAGCTTGACTTTGCACTATTTGAAAAAATTTACAAAGTATCCACCCTTTGTAAGCAAATAACATACGAATAGATAAAATAAATTATAAACAAAACTGAATAAAAAAATAAAATATTTTATAAAATATCAAAAGAAGATGAATTTCTTATGAAAATATAAGTCATTAAAAAATCATATATATATATATATATATATATATATATATATATATATATATATATATATATATATATATATATATATCATACAATACTTTTTACTAACATACGACTTGTAAATATCATACTAAAATCATACAAAACTTTTTAGCATAAAAAATCAATAACATATAACTTATAACGTACCTGGTATGATAACACCACCAAAGTCAGGATGTTTGATACAACCAACAAAGCAAAGTCAGGAAGCACCTCCTTTAGCAAACACCAGTAGGCAACAAGTGATATCAACTAAAATATACAAAACAACACCAATCACACCATTAATATCATGCATGAACTTTTGTGGAAATAAGCTCACAACTATTACGTTTGTCCCTTTTCATTCATAATTTTATATCTTTTTCCACGCTGGAATCAAACTAATTATTGAAGAAGGATTTGGTTCTATTAATTTTGATAAGATTTAACCAAAAAAAATCTTGCACCATACCAGTTTCAAACATTGTCGACCACTTTAACAACTGCACCAAAGCAACACTTCCACCACTTCCTTGCACGAATAAACATACAAAACAAACCACAAATGAACATGGGTTTAGATGGTTTACATTAAATTCAATTATGAAGCAATGCACACCATAAACCAACCACTACACCACCTTATAACAGCAAAAAATCTCACCACTGCACCTTCACCTCCACGGATTTGACCCCAACAACAACAACAACCAGGGCCACTAGTGACGTTGACGATGGGAATAACTATGGATCTCCCAAAATAATGTTGTGAACTCCTTCACAACTATTCAAAGATTCTGCCACAATGTAACACAATAACACAATCAAATCTGGATACAAATGTGGTGTAGAATCGGATAAAAGTAACATGTATCCGGATACTGAACCATTTGTACCCGGATATAAATGTGGTAAGTGGAAAGCTGGAATCAGATATAACTATATTCTTCCAATATTCTTCATATATCATGCATGGAAAGTATGCAAAATGTAAAATCAAAAGTGAAGGCACGTAGAATGAAAGTAGAATGAATGAAACATCAAACGAAGATGAAATTGAGGGCTGGTGGCACATCACAAAACTCACCTCTAACGAGCTCAAACACAAGAGAGTCTCTCAGCCAAGAGAAGGTTCATTCTTCCCACCTCTTCTAATAGAAGAAACCAACTATCTTAATGGCATTGAATGGTGCATTGAAGAGCCTCAACAACACGTTCCACACAATTAATGCAATTTGAGTTTCAAATAGTCAAGAATCTCCCCTGTAAAGCATCAGGAACCTATTGTGTGCATCAGGAATCTTGTTCGCAGACCTCAAGCCCATGCCTATGAGTGCAGCAACAAACCTAATTCTTTTCACAATATAATAACATGGATAATAAGGATAGTGTGGTAATTTGCCATATTTATCTCGCAAATCTCTTCGAAAAAGAGAGATCGACTCTATGCAGTAATCTCGCAATTGATCGCTTTTCAATCAGTTCCTTTCCCCAAAAAATAACAATCGTTTCTCCCCCTATTCATCGCTCTCGATTCTTCTACTATAGTATTTCTTCGCATGAGAACATACCCTAAATAATAAAGATTTATACGTGTTTTGCTCCACAGACTTTATGACTTCATAAAAACATTATTTTTGTGCATCCATTTTCTTTAAGCATTTCACCCCACACTAGAGTTGTCAAAATGGGTTGAACCCGCGAACCAACCCGACTCACTACGGGTTCGAGCTGGGTTGGGTTGAAATTTTTTTACAAATTTCAATACAGGTTGATTTTTAACTCGATTCACCTAGAACCCGACTCACCCAGGTTCTGGGTGACCTGGGTGAGCCGAGTTGGCTCACCAACCCGTAAATAAAGGGTCACACAAGTATTTTTTTGTTAAGTTGGGCTTTGTGTTTGGGTCATGTTAGGTTTTTTTTTAGTCAACACATAGATAATTTGTATTTTTGTGATTTTGGTTTGTATTTGGATTGTATTAAAGTTTATTTAGATTTTTTTAATTAACTGAGCTCGTGAGCCAACCCGTTTAACCCACCAACCCGCGGTGGGCCAGGTCAAGTTGGAATTTTTTGGCTTGCTAATTATTTTGTCGGGTTGGGTTGGCTCACTAACTGATCAACCCGTGGTAGGTCAAGTTGGGTCGGGCCGAATTACCCGTTTTGACAACTCTACCCCATACTACATATATCTAACACAAATATAGAGACATCTACCAATTTAACATATAATACTTCATAAATTTGACAACTAATAAATCCTAACATATTATAACATAATATGATATATTATAAATATTTACCACACACTTTTTTTCACGTATGAGTTTTATCATATAATATATAATAACTAAAAAACAATCATTTTAAAAGCCCTTAATTTTTTTTTTCTCCGGGACATCACCTCATGCATTTTTCCTTTTATCATCTAACCACTAGTAGTAAACACATATTCCACCATATCCATGAAGTCAATGAACCCATTTACAAATTCTAAATAATTCTGAAAAAAAAATCACTATCATTACTGTATTAAGTATTTCGGTTAACATTGATTATAATACATCCACTCAACGAAAATAAATGGAAACCAATTAGTTCTTCCTTACACTAAAAACTTAATCCAAAAGTGCATTTCACAATTTTACCATTGATTCATCCATAAAACTTAGATATCTTATTATAGTCATCAATAAAAGACACTTCATCATTCTATAATCCAAATTGTAAATATTGTTCTACCGACAATCAAATGCTAATAAGGAAAAATGTTAGGTCCCCTTACCTGGAAGTCCAATGTTAATTATAAAAAACAAATTTAAAAAATAAATTGAATTAATTAATTTAGCCCTTGATGTCTAATTAAACCCAATTAAACACCTTGTTTGTGTCCAGATTCATTGAACCTACCTTGAGCTCTTCACCTACTCAAAATGCCACTAAAGCTAAAAATAAAATATTATAATTTTGCTCTAATCAAGGTTCAAACTCACCTCCACACATTTACCAAGCAAATGCACAACCAACAAGCCAATTCATGTTTCTTGACATTTCATGCGCATAAGGCTTTATAATTTTGTATCCCACAACCATGAATTTATATCAAATAAATATTTAGTTATTTATTTAATTTTCCCGAGTCTTACAGCGGCATAACACCAATATGCCTTAGGCAAATTAGACTGAAATAACAAGCTCCATGTTACATTGATGATGTGTTGATGTTTTCACTCCACAACTGAATTTTGTTGTGGAGTTTCTACACATCCTTTCTAATGATTTATCCCATAAGCATCAAATATATCAACACAATTAAACTTTGGCCTATTATCAGTTCTAAAACATTTGATGGTTTTGTCAAACTGGTTTTTAATATGAATTATAAAATTCTGAACAAGTTTTTTGGTTTTAGATTTAGTGTGCATGAGAAAAATCCAGGTATGCCTAGGGTGATCATAAACCACAGTTAGGAAATACTTATGACCATGAACAAAAGTGATAGATATGGGTCCCCATATATCAAGATGAACCTGATCAAAGCAAACATCAGAAACAATATCACTTTTTTGAAAAGAAAGTGTATGCTATTTAGAGAAATGACATATATCACAAACATTAGAAGCTTTAGATTGAATATAGGGATAAGTTTTACAGATTTGTTCAGTAACTCTACGGGCTGGATGCCCAAGCCTACAACGTTATCTACATAATACTTATTACAATTAAGCATAGTACTAGGGTAAAAATCATTAATTTTGGTGATAGGAATGCCATCAAGGTAGTAGAGACCCTGGGTGAAATTAGCTTGCCCAATCACCTGAGATGTAATGATGTCCTATATTTGACAACACTTAGAGGAAAAAAAATCACATTACAATTCAAATCTTTGTTCAAGGTTTGAACTGAAATTAAATTAAAGAAAAAATATGGAACATACAGGACATTAAAAGATATAAGATATTCAGAAGATGGAAAATGTGCTAGCAAAGTTTGCAATGACATCATTGTTATTAGGTAGCTTTATTTTCACTGGTTTTATTCTGAAAAAGGTAGTGAAGCAATCTTTTTTATGTGCAACATGATCAATTGCACCTATATCAACAATCCAGATATTCTTACGTTGGGAATTTTTATCATTATTATTGCCACGTTTCTGCATGTGATTGATATTATGACCAATATCATCAGATTCCTCTAGAATCTTTTGCATTTGTTTTGTTGTGAACCCTTTGACAACTTCATCTTTGACATTTTTTTTGTTAGTAGAGTCCTCTTTAACATTGAGATTGCAAACTTCTTGTTATCTTTTACCTTGACTTCCCCTTTCCTGGAAATTGGTGTTGTATTCACTCCTCTATTTATACCATGGAGCATACTCGTGTATCGTAAACAAAATCGTGACGGGATGACGAACCAAAAATTAAATTTGATAAAAAAAACAGAGCTTGGAGTTGCCACCATAGTTTATTTTGGAAAACTATGGAAAAACCAAAAAGATAAGACAAGGTCTGCAAAAAACCATATTTTGGATCCGGGAGTCGGTTACGTGTGGGGAAGGTATTAGCCCCCACAATGCCCGTCCTAAGACGGTACCTTTAATTAAACATGAAAAAGGATGTGGCTTTTCAAAATATTTATTTTCCCCGAAAATAATAATAAATGAATTTATAAAAGAAACAAAAATAACTTTTTGATTTTCTTGGGTCCGACAAGGATTAATCATCGCTCCTACGTATCCCCATTTATGATGGAGAATCAAGGTTACGTAGTTCTTTGTGAAAAACCTATTTGAGAAAAGATTTGATTTTTATTTGGTGAATTTTGAAAACATTTTTATGATTTTTTGGTATTTTTAATTATTTGGAAATGAGTGTCACACGACGCGAGCGGCTGGACAGAAAAAAAATTAAACAAAGAAAATTGTTTTTTTATCTTTAGTTCTTTATATATATTTTTTATATTTTTTAGAAAAATAAATTTGAAAAATTGGTGTCACAGAACACGAGTGGTCAGACAGACACTAAAAGAAATGAAGAAAACTATTTTTTATGATTTTTAAAATAAAATATTTATGAACAATAGAAAATAATATCCCTTAAGTAAAAGGCCGAAATTAGGTGTAAAAAAAATGCGTTCAATATTAAAAGATAATATAAGAAAAATGGAATGAATAAAAAAAAATAACGACAGTGACATACCTTCTACACTTTTCAATTCCTTTTCTCTTATATCAATCTCATCTCACCCTCTCATTTTTTATATTAAAACTACCTTTTCTCTTTTATTTTTTTCTTGCCTCATTTTCTAATTGTTTTTCCAAGAGAGATAAAAAAGGAGTTGTGTATGTGTGGGTGGTAATGAGAAGGAGAGAGGAAGTGTATAGAATATTTTGTTTCGATCCTTTTTTTACTTTTTTTTTTCAACTCTCTTTTTTTCTTTTTTTTCCTTATTTTGCTAAAAGTTTGAAAATCTTTGAAGAAAATTTTATTTTTTTTGTTTTATATTTTTTTCGAAAATAAATTTATTAAACCGGACGAAATTGGGTGTTGATAGTTGCCCATCTTTACTTAGATTTTACTAGATCGTAGTAAAAGATGACCATTACTTCGTAAATGGCCTTGATGTAACAAAGAAATCAATGACCATTGCCATGCAGAGGGCCTTGATGTAAAGAAATCAATGGTCATTGCCTCGTAGAGGATCTTGATGTAAACATAAGGAAATCAATGACCATTGTCTCACAGAGGATCTTGATGTGAACATAAGGAAATCAATGATTATTGCCTTGTAGAGGGTCTTGATGTAAACATAAGGAAATCAACGACCATTTCCTCACAGAGGGTCTTGATGTATAAAAGGAAATCAGTGACCATTGCCTCATACAGAGCCTCAACGTGATGAAGAAATCAATGACCATTACCTCGTAGATGGCCTTGATGTAAAGAAATTGATGACCATTGTCTCGCAGAGGGTCTCGATGTAAAGAAAATCCATGACCATTGTCTAGTAGAGGGTTTTAATGTAAACATAAGGAAATCAATGACGATTGCTTCGTAGAAGGACTTGATGTAAACATAAGGGAATCAATGGCCATTGCGTCGTACATGGTCTTATGTAAACAAAGGAAATCAATGACCATTGTCTCATAGAGGTCTTGATGTATAAAAGGAAAACCTGGATTTTGCTCTTGAAGTGTCAACAAACAGCGCGTGAATGTCTTATATTTGTGAGACTTACGCAAAAAAAAAAATTGTCATTGCTAATTTTTTTTCAAATTGCTTTATTTCATTTTTGAAAATTATTTTAAATGATTTTGTGGAGTATGATGGATGACATTATATGATAATGCAGGATATGTTATGATTTTATTTTTAAACCTATAGGATGATGCATACGTGAATGCGTGGATGCATGGGTGGAATTTGCTTTTTTCATTTTTTATTTTTCCTTTATTTTAATTTGAGAGTAAGGAAACTAGGCTTATAGGCTAGACAAAATTGGACTTGAGGCTAGACAAAACTAGGTTTGGGGGCTAATGTGGAAACTGGAATTGAGGCTAGTGTTGAACCTGGGCTTGGGGGCTAGTGTGGAAATTGGGTTTGGGGGCCAGTGTGAAAATTGGGCTTGGGGACCAGTGTGAAAATTGGGCTTGGGGACCAATGTGAAAACTAGGCTTGAGGACTAGTGTGGAAATCAGGCTTGGGGGCCAATGTGGGAACTCGGCTTGGGGGCTAGTGTGTTTAGGGTATATTGGTCATTCATATGAATGAAGAGGACCATCATTGAACCAAATTTGTGTATTTTTTTTTTAAATTTTCTTCCTTATAAAACGAAAGGATTTGATAACCATTCATATGAGTGAATAGGGTTTCGATCAAAAAGGGGGATTTTTTTTTTTCAAAAAGATGAATGACTCATGTATGCATGACTTGGTAGGATGTATGAAATACCTTATGTAAGACCCGAGAAATTTAAATAATTAAATAAATAATTATATAATAAATGCAGGTCGTGGGAGCCTTTATGGCATTTAATGTGGTTTGTTATGATGTGGAAAAGTGCTAGCTTAAATGGTTAAGAGTACTAACTTAAGTTGAAAGGACTTGGGTTCGAGTCTTATTTATGTTAATTGTATGCTATTTTAATAAGTGTATTATTTTAATGTTAATGTTATGTGTGAATGTGCATAGTGATAATGTAATCCTAAAATTATAGGAATTATCATGAAACATGAATTGGTTGAATTGGTTGTACATTGACTTTGTAATTGAATGGTTATGGGTTCAAACCTGGGCTCTGAAGGTGTTTTGGGTGGATTTGAGAAAAGCATCAAGTGCATTAGGAGAAGGCCAAAGCTGGACTAGTGGTGGCACAAGAGAAGTCTTGGTTCTTCAAAATTGAGCAAGGGGAGTTCTTTTATATGTGTATATGATCTGTATATGAATGTGATGCCTTTATATGATAAAAATCTTTCTGTTTACGCGTTTTTGGAAAATCCCCAGAAACCGCCTGGCGGCTTTGAGTGTGCGCCAGGCGACGCATGAATATTAACCCAATTCTGGGTTTTTTGTGATGAACCGCCTGGCGGCAAGGGTGGCTCCGTCAGACGATGTGAATACTGTATAAAAACGCTATTTTTCATACTTTTCGCGCAGCAGGAATCGCCGGGCGCATCTTTGATACCGCCAGGTGCCAAGCTTTGATTTTCTAGACGCTAGGCACCACAAATTTTTCTAGTTTACGTAGTTTTTGTAAAATTGTGTTTCCCGATTCGTTAACCGTCCGATTTAGGTGAAATTTTGACAAGAGATTTATAACATGTTGCTCTTCACTTTGAACGGTGGAGATTGGAATTTGATGTCTGCAGCTAGAGATATACATCACTCATGATTGGTTGTTTTAATTTCCTAATAATATGATTATCAATGGATGATTAAGTGTGCTTAAGTGCTGGTATGGCCTTGATTGACGAATGTATATATAATATATATAGATGTGTGATTGATGAGTATGTTTTTATTAGTGCTTGCTGAGCCATGTTGAATATATGAACATATATATGTTAGCTCGAATGTATGATGTTATAAGTGTGTGAATAAGGCCACTATTGATGATATCACTATGACCGAGTGTTGCATGATCATGACGAGTCTTGGGAAATTATGGGAACATGATAACCATACTTTAAATGTAATGGAATTGCGAGGGCATGCGGAATAAGTATATAACTTTCATTGTGTCTTTTGTGGGGTATGTGAATTGTAAGCATGCAAAAGGTTGGGAAAATGAGAAGGGGAAAATAAAGTGTGTGTTGGAATTGATTTAAGAGGTAAGTATATATGAATTATAAAAGAGAGGAATGTGTGCTTATAGTTGAAAGATGCATATGTGTTACGATGTTGTAATTTGGAATATATGAATGTGTATGTTGATTTCTGGATGTTTGAGAATTGAATGGTTGAATTCTAGGAAATGAATTAGAGTACCTAAAACCATTAGTGTCACATTACTAGTGTAGCGCTTGGCGGTGTAGACTGAACCGCCATGCGATAGTAGGTAACATGAATGTCTTGTGAGTTGTGGCGCTCGGTGGTGATGTGGAACCGTCAGGCGGTCTATACTGCCATTTCACCTAGTGGTGCTTAGGTTGCGCTAGGCGATGGTGTAGTGGCAGGGTGCGTTGTGATATGTTTTGCATGACTTATTGTGTTGGTCCTGGTATGGGATATGCTTGATGTTGTCATGAGCGGGTAGGTTCATGACTGGTGATGAACACGTGATGATATGAGCGGGGAGGTTCATATCATGATACTCTCGTGTGGGGATACGAGCGGGGAGGTTCGATGTTCCGTGCTCACACTTGAGAGATGCTACGAGCGGGGAGGTTCGTAACTGGTGGATCACGTGTGTTGGACTACGGATGAGAAGGTCCGTAGAGTTGGATCACGAGCGTTGGACCACGAGCGGGAAGGTTCGTGGAAGCATTGGTATCCCAAAGACCAGCTTGAGTATGTACCTTGTGTAGCGTAGTGTGCTTTTCTTGTTTTCGTTATCATGTTGTGATGTGAAACTTGGATCAGGGGATGTTGTGCCATGAGTGGGTAGGTTCATGGATGGTGGTGAACACGTGATGATATGAGCGGGGAGGTTCATATCTTGTTACTCTCGTGTGGGGATACGAGCGAGGTAGGTTCGTATGTTCTGTGCTCACACTTGAGAAATGCTGCATGCGGGGAGGTACGTAGCTGGTGGATCACGTGTGTTGGACTATGGGCGGGTAGGTCCGTAGAGCAGGACTACGAGCGATGAGGTTCGTAAAGCAGGACTATGAGCGGGGAGGTTCGTAGAGGCAGGAGCACGAGCGGGCATGTTCGTGTGAGCATCATAAACCCTGAATTTGAGGCTAACTATTTGTGTGTTGTGAAGGTTGAAAAGCCTTGGGGATTAAGGTCTTGGCCAAGAACTAACTAGAATAAAATAATTGGGTGTATTGTTAAGTTTATTAAATTAACTGATTGTTTATTTTGAGTTCACCCTTTCTGTTTGTGTTTGGCGATGATCGTGTAATTCGTTACGCGGGAGCAGATGATGTTACAGGTGATGTTGATTATGCATGGAGACGAAGATAGGGCTAGCTTGGGGGCTCTTGAGCTAGGGACTTTTTATGATGTTCTTTCATTATGTTCGATTTTGAAAACTTGTAATAAGATTATTGTTTAGTTATGTTTAAATTATGGCGCGTTGAAAAATAATTTGAATTTTCCCGCGTTTGCAAATAATAAAATTTTGTCGATTGATTTTGTATATTTTATTTTATTTATTTAATTAAGTAATTTCTAATAGGGATGTTACACCTTATGTATGAATTTTTTTAAAACAAATTTGAATTTATCCCTATTTCATTATTTTTTTGAATTCATGGAATCATTCTACTTTGAATTTTTTTTTTACTTTTTGAAATCATTTCTTTGGTCTAATAAATTTACTAACGAACACTTTTTTTAATCATTTTTTTGAAACACTATTTGAATGACATGCTTGAAATTGCCAAGGACTTGAAAAGGCTTGGATGAGATCATGAAGATTAACTAGGGAGTTCCCCAATTTGAATTGGTCTCAAGGAATAACATGTGTTTGTACTTGCTTTAGTTATTGATGGTATGAAGGAAATGATGGGGACTTCAAAAATTTGCTCTAATGTGAAAGCCTAGGATGGTCTTACAGTGCAAAAGCGTTTTTGGCTTTTCCCAATTGAGGAGATTGATAACTGACGGGGTCTTCGCAAGTTGCCCCTAATGTAATCACAGTCTTCAATGTAAATAAATGTCCCAATTTAGAATGAATGATGGGAATATATGAATTACAAACAAAGTGACTGCCCTAGTTTGGGTTTAGGATTGATAAAGATGAACTATTTTAAGGTTGATCAAGGTTTAGACTTAGAGCGGGAGATATTGTAAGAGTAAAGATGGAGTTTCATGAAGAATGAATTGAAGGAGACAACCCAAATTTAGCCTAATTGTCTAATTACCCGTGCTAATTTTGAAGCTTTGAAAACATGTCACCCAAAGCTAAATTGCCCCAATGTCTAAAAACAAATCTCTAAACACACTTTCTCAAAAAAATTTATCATGTTTTGTTTGGAACAAACCTGTTAGCAAATCAAAATTTTCCTCTAAATTAAAACCTTCAAAAGATAACAATCAATCTTTGATTTGTGTGAACTTTATTAGGCTTGTATCGTGGCCAAGGCTAGGGGTATGAAAGTAAATGATAGTAAGGGCCCAAAAAAGTTATGTGAGGGTTGTTTCGAACAAGGATCTTTGAATAATGTTTGATTCAATATTTGTTTGACTTCATTTTGTTCACCTTTTGCTTATCTTTTTCTTTTCTTTTCTTGATATAACCGTTTCTTTTGTTTCTTTTTATTTTTTGATATTTTTATATTGGTGAACTACCAGTCGGATGAAGCAAATGCAAACATTATGTCAACCCTAGAGTCTAAGGGTGACCCTTGTTTAGGGTAATTTGAAAGAAAATTTTATTTTGTTTTTTTAAGGCTCAAATTGGGTAACAAATGATGATTACTTTTGTTTTTTTGTTTAGATAAAGGAAACATGACCACACATCATTTCAAATCATGGTTGTTTTTCTCAAAAAATTTAATTCATAGGAAAATAATTTATTTCATATGACAAGATGCCCCTTGTTTTATTCTTTTTTGCTCACTTTTTTTGTCTTATTTTTGCCTAGACTATCTTTCAGAGTTTTTAGTCCACCAGACTTTTCTTCACTTTTCTTTTTTGTTTTTTGTGTGTTAAAAGAGTTGTTTGTAATCATCCTAAGACATGCCCCTTTTTGTGATAATCCTCATGAAAAAAATGAAAAAAAAGGTTTATGGTGAAAGAGAGATAGAAAGGGAGATGGATTTGAGCAATTTCATGTATGCAAGATTAGATGGATGTTTCAAAAGAAATGATAACAAATAATATTTTATTTTCCGATCCCTTTTTTTCCTTTTTTTTCAACTCTCTTTTTTTTCCTGTTTTCTCATTTTGCTAAAAGTTTGAAAATCTTTGAAGAAAAAATTATTTCACCTTTTTTATTTACTGTTAATTAAAAAATATTTATTTTTTTTGTTTTATATTTTGTTTTCAAAAGTAAATTTATTAAACTAGACGAAGGCTCAGAACGGTATCCCTTGAGTTGTGGCTCGAGATAGAGGGTAAACATGTGGTTTTTCCTGAGTTGTGGCTCGGAAGGACATCTCTTGAGTTGTGGCTCGAGATGACGGATGAACACGAGAAATCCTTGAGTTGTGGCTTGGATTGGTGAGTTTGCCAGCGTGAGTGTACGAGTTCTAGCTCGTATGGATGGATCTAGAAAGATTGTCCTCCTCGATATGTAGCCGACGAGTTTGGTAGTCTTAGGACATTACGAACTATGTTCGTATTGGGAACTCCATCTAGCATTATGGAGTGTGGTTTGTAGCAGGTTTCCCACACGTGTTCTACAAGTTGTGGCTTGTAGGTGTGGCAACAAGGCATCCTAAGATATTCATCTAAAGACGTAGAACATGGATAACATGATGGTGACCATGTGGTATGAAATCAAAGGATAGAGTTCCTTTGACTTACGTTTGCATATATTGACTGATATTTATATATATATATATATATTTATATATATATATATATATATATATATATATATATATATATATATATATATATATATATATATATATATATATATATATATATGTATATGTAGCTCACCTTATCTATTTGTGATTGGCGATGATCGTGTAATTTGTTACACGGGAGCATGTGATGTTGCAGGTGGATATGGTGAAGCATAAAGCCGAAGCGTGGGCTATATTGGGGATTTTCCACAGAGTTTTATTACTTTATTGATTTTAAGGACTTTGTAAACATTTTATTTCCATCAAAGTTGGAACTTGTAGTGATATTTATAATCTGTGGATTTTGGAATTTATGGAGAATTAATAAAGGTTTTCATTTTCCTTTGTGTTTGGGAAAAGGCAGTTTAAATTAATGCGTTTACATTATTTATTTTATTTTATTTATTTAAAATTCATAATATCTGACCAGATGTTACAAAGAAGGTTCAGAGCCTAAAAAACAAACTCAAGATCCTTAAGAACATGTGCTTAATGATCCACCATCTTTGCGGAGATCCATGAGAGAAAGGAGAAGTGTTATTCCAAATGATTATGTATTATTTCTCCAAGAAAATGAGGATTCTAATAATGATGTGATGGAAGATGACCCAATCACCGCCAAGCCATGCAAGATCCTAATTCAGAAAAATGGATTAAGCAATGAATGAGGAGTATAAATCCATGCAAGATAATAAGGTTTGGGAATTTGTCTCATTACCAGAAGGTGTGAAACCTATTGGTTGTAAATGGATATTTAAGACCAAGAGGGATTTAATTTAAAGAGATTTTCTCTCAAGTTTCATCGAAAGACTCTTTTAGGACAACCATTGCTCTTGTTGCACATTATGATTTAGAGCTTCATAAAATGGATGTCAAGACGACATTTCTCAATGGCAACATTGACGAGACGATTTATATGGTGCAACAAAAAAAGTTTGTGTTAGGAGACCTAAAGGATTTGATTTGCAAATTGACAAAATCCATTTATGGGATAAAACAGGCATCTCATCAATGGTACCACACATTTCACCAAGTGATTCTCTTATTGGGTTTCAAGATGAATGTTGTTAATGATTATTTCATAAATTCAGTGGGAGAAAACATATTTTCCTGATCTTGCATGTTGATGACACACTGCTTGCCACCAACAATATAGACATGTTGTACGAAACCAAGAAATTTCTATCTAGAAATTTTGAAACGAAAGATCTTAGTGACACCTACTTTGTATTAGGAATTCAAATACACCGAGACCAATCTCGAGGTATTCTAGGATTATCATAAAGGAGTTATGTTGAAAAGGTGCTTAAAAGGTTTGGCATGCAAGATTGTAAATCATGTGACACTCTAGTTGCTAAGGGAGACAAGTTCAGTCTCAATCAATGCCCAAAAGTAAATTTGGAAATTCAAGAAATGCAAAAGATTCCTCATGCATCAACTGTATAGAGTTTGATGTATGCCTAAGTATATATGCATTCAGATATTGCATACATAGTTAGGGTATTAGGCAGATTTTTAAGCAATCTAGGAATGGATCATTGGAAAGCAGTGAAAAGAGTGATGAGGTATTTACATAGAACAAAAGAATACATGCTCACATACAAGAGGTCAAGTCAATTAAAGATCATTGGGTATTCTGACTTAGACTTTGCAAGATGCCAAGATAGCTTAAGATCCACTTCAGGTTACATTTTCATGTTAGTTGGTGGTGTAGTTTCTTGACGCAATGCCAACCAAAGTATTACGACTTCATCCACTATGGCTGCAAAATTTGTACCGTGCTTTGAGGCATCAAATCAAGGAATATGCTTGAGGAACTTTGTCACAGGACTGCGCATTGTGAAAGGAATTGAAAGACCACTTAAGGTATATTGTGGCAACAAATCGGTTGTATTATATTCGAACAAGAATAGTAGCTCGAGCAAGTCAAAGCACATTCACATCAAGTTCCTGGTTGTTAAAGAAAGTGTACAAAGTTGACATATTTCCATAAAACACTTGGGGACAAACTCCATGATGGTAGATCTTCTTACTAAGGGACTTCCACCCAAGGTCTTTTATAAGCATGTTGCTCATATGAGTGTTTTACTTTTTGAGGAATCTTTGGTTTATTGGGAGTTAGTAACTTTTTTGTATTTTATGTTCTATGTTTAGTTTCATGTATGCATACATTGTCTTTTGGACACTTGTGGTTTAATAAATATATGATTTATTATTCAGAAATTACACTTGGTATATTAAGGTTATTATATTGATCTCATTGAGATAAAGTAAGGACTAGTTCAAAATAGACGTGTATAGGTCACTTTCACGCAATATTTCATGCTTCACATTTCATAATGAGTCCATGGCATTTGATTTTGTTAGCATTAGTGATCATTGTGAGGTTTAGTTGTGATTGATGCAATTAAAACTGTTTTGGTTTTATATGTAGATATAATCAATGGACGAGATATTTTGAATATACTCAAAGTATATAATGGCATTTTTGAGCTTACACACACGTATGCACGCACGCACACACACACACACACACACACACACACACATATTTGTATGTATACATGTTATATAAACTCCAGATTCATTCCATAGGTATAGAATTCAAAAAGGAATTCAAATCCTTTACTAACATACCAAGGCTCTTCTTCTCACTTTGAGAAGCTCCATCTGATTTGAAGAACATAAAAGATAAATTAATCACTTTATGTGCAGATAATCATGAAAAATGTTCTTATCCAAGACCTTTCGAGAAAAGCTCAGAATTCTTTGTTCAACTTCCCTTTAAGCTTAATGAAGATGCTAATCTAACAAAGGCCACTCATCCAGGAATGTCCCCTCTTGTTCTACAACTAGCTAGGAAAGAATGCAACAAATAAAACTTATTGAGTCCCCTATTTTTTAAAACGATTAAATTTTGTCATCTTCATTTTGAGACTAAATTATAATTAAGCTTAATTACTTTTTATATATACATGTTAAAATATATTTTTTTATAATTTATACATCAATCCAACCCACCCACCTAACTACTTCAATTGTTTTATGTTTTACACTCCACTTAATTTTTTTTTTCAGTTTTAGTTCGTGATTTGATGTATAAATTTTTTTAAAAAATAATATATAAATTATAATTAAACTTAATTATTAATTTAGTCTCAAATTAGAAAGTATAAGATTAGATGTTCTAAAAAGTATAGGATTATGTTGAATCAAAATTTTAAATAAAGAAATTAAATTGAAAATTTGTTAAATATTAAACCTTTGTAATTAATTAGAAGACTAAATTGAACGTTTTTAAAAATTTGGATTAACTCAAAAATAATTAAAAAACCAAATAAATAAATTAAAAAACTAAATCATTAATTAAACCAAAGTTCAATTTTTGAATAACAAGAATAAAAAAAGGTTAATAATTTACATATGTCATAAATTTTAAGATTTCAATAAAAAGAACTTAGTTAATATATACGATTAATTCCAGACAAATCACTGGTTATACACCTAAATTAAAAACTTGTTGGTTATACACTTAATTAAAAAGTTAATGTACCTTTTGAGAAGGGGAAATTGGGTTGGGCCGAGAAGCATGAAGAAAATAGTGTGGAGATTCCAACGCCGACGAGAGATTCAGCCATTGAAGTGCAGAAGCTATGGACGGAGATTCTGAAAATCGTGAAAATAGTGATTCCACCTTTGTTTGGGATCACAAATCGCAGCTTTACTTCCACGCTAGGTTTTCCTTTCACCCCTAATTTCGAACAACATTTCTCACCAAAAAAGTCAATCATTATTCTGTTTGCTATTAATCCTTAACAAAGCCATGTTCGCGTTTTAATTATTCATTGCATAGGAATTCTGCAAGCTATGGTTATTCATTCTTTCATGCAGTTTAATTTGTAGTAATTCGTATTTTTGGAACGTTAAAAGTTCATCGTGTAGTTGTGCTTGTTTATATCTGCTGAGCCTCTGAACATATTGCGTGACTCCGAAGCTATCACGTTGTTCAAATTAGCATTTAATACTGTAATTGTTGATGTGGATGGAATGAAAACAGAATGGTCAGCTTCTTCTACCACTCTGTTTGATATGAATAGGAATGAAATAATTACTCTACCTTTCTACGTTCTTATGCTTGGTATGTTAGAATTGACGAAAAGAGAATATGATGCAGAGCAATTGCTGTTTTTTTAGATGAAATTAAATGGGATTGGGAATGAGCTTTTTCTTTCCAACATCCTAATCAAACACAGGAATGACTTATTTGATTCCCCGCCCTCCAACATAACAGATATTTCCTTTGATTTTTGATTTGGTTTGCGTCTGATTGTCTGTACTGACGTAAATCATGAATATAACGAGCTACTTTTGTTTTTATATGTTGTTAGTATAAAGTTGTTGTCGTTAACTTCTCCCCCCCTCTTCATTTGTTGAGGAAATGTGTTTGAATTTGTGCAGTAGTGGATTTTACCATGACCCTAATGCCGGCTGGTATTATAGCAGCAGAGATGGTGCTTATTACAAATTCGAGGACGGGAATTATGTACTTTTAGATTCCAATAAGGTTGGTTGGAGTTGGACTTCTAAATAATCTATTTAACATTTTTTTCCATAGATAAATTCTTAAATTAATGTTTTATGTTATAAATTTAGTTTGATTGCTTGATGTCTTAGGATGATAGTGCAGACACATATATGTGCAAGGAAACTACCACAGAAAGTCCTCAACAATTCTGTGATGGCAACGACAATGAGGATTATATTTCCTTTCTTGAAAATAGATCTGAAACAAACCAACAGACAAGAACCCTGGCTAATGAAACACGTGATGGTATGCATATGAACTTGCAACTGTGTTTCTGTATTTGCATTAATTCCCGACAAACATGCTATAAAAAATAATCTTGTCAACAATATTATAGTATAATGATGATAGGTCTACGGTATGCAGGGACAGGGGGTTGCTACCAAGTGCCGTCTTGTCATATCCCCATATTTGCACTTTGTTTGTATTAATATAATAAACAATTGGTTTTCTACTACTCTCCGAACATTTTGATGTTTCAGATGCAGCAATAGTTAATATGAGTAACTTAATTTATCTTAAGTGTCTGTATTTGAAACAGATGCCACAAATTCTGGGAGTAGTCCAACTTGTGAAAAGCCACCTCCACCACCATCAGAATGGTATCCAACTTGCACATCCTTATTCCATTGATGATTTTTACCTCTACACTTTTCATATGTAAATTAGTCACTTTGCCAACTAACAGGTTAGAGGACACACTTATTGATCTTTACTTGTCTGGCTACAAGAATATAGCCGTAAGTGAAGCTGATGGAGTGACAGTGCCGCTTGAAACAGATGATAGATATAACTCTTTAGCAGCTGATGGTTTGTACATAACTTCTATCTTTTTTTTTTGTTATGTACAGTTCGTAAATGAATTTGTTTCCTGAATGTATAGCTTACAGCAAAACTTATGAAGTGGAAGGTGAGTGGAACCCAAACCAAGTAGGTGAAAATGGCTTAGCTGATACTAAAAGTACTGTAGATGAAGGTGTAGCTTACAACAATTCTTATGAACTGGAAGAGGGTGAGTGGGTCCCGGACATGGAGGATGAATGTGACATAGCTGATAAAAGTACCATAGATGAAGGTATTAAATCGACTTGACTATCTCTTAAATAGACTTGGTCTATCTCTTAAATAGTCTTGATCTATCTTTACAGGTATGTTGTTGGATGAAGAGAAATGGCGAGCTCAATATGGTCAAGTTACTGAATCAGGGAAAGATTTGGTTTTAGAGGTTCCAATTGTGGACTTGTGGGATTGGGAAATGGTTACGAGATCCAAAAGAGATGAAAAAGATAAAGTGGCGAGGTTGGTTGGAAGATTGGTGAAACCATCTGCAAAACAACATCCATCTATCCCTTCTAGTGGAGGGAAATTAAGATCTGCTCCCATCTGTGAAGCACATTTAGATCTGGTACGAGTTAGAACAGGTTTGCATTTTACTCTAGTACTTGTTAGTACTTATCAAACACCCTGTCACGAGTAGGGATGACAATGGGTGACTATTATTTCTCAGGTACCCGGTAGATTATTTTATACATGTGGATATCCATGGATTCTTTTCTTTTTTCTTTTTTAAAATATTTTAATAATAGGCACTTTTAAAATTAAATAATAAGATTATTTAATTTTTTTCTTTAAGATATAAACTTATAAAACATTGATCTTTAAGTATAATCCAAATAAAATTGCATCATAAAATATTAGTTCAAATAAAATTAATCTTTCTAAAAAGTAAATTCATATAGCATTGCAAAATATAAGTGTAAATAAAATTAATCTCTTCAAAAACAATTTTAATTCTACAGGTCTAAATAGAAACGTAAATATTTATAATAAAATTATTAATCATTCTTCTCAATTCTTAGCATTTTCCTTGTCAGTGACTTTATTCTGATAGCTTATTCCAGAAGAAAAAAACACTAAAATCAAATGTGGGTATATGCCGATTAAATATTGTGATACCTCTGCCTGCCCCATTAACAGGCAGGTAACTAAAATATTCATGCCCATTGTTCACTAGTATCCATTAAACGTACTTGTTTGATATAGCAGATTTTACTTGTGGATATCTACAAGTGTGAATTTTGTCATCCTTAATAAGGAGATTTAAGTATTAAAAAAGTGATAATGAAGGCATTTACTCACATGTAATTCAAAAAATGAAAAACTTTCTTGCTTGTTTATCTTTCCGATACAACCTGTCATAAATTTCATTCTCATGGATGAGTGAGCAGTTTTAAAATGAAGCAGTATTGGAATTTTCAGTAAAATGATAGAGCTAGAAATACAACCTGGGCTATAAATACATTGCTTATCATGTTCTTTTACCAGGACAAGTGTACAGATTGCGAAATCCTAGTGCAAAATATATGGCTTCATTATCAACTTATGATTCTTCAAATCCAACAAAACATTGGGATTTTCCCCAGCTATCACCTACTAGAAAAACCACTCAGCTCTCCAAGTCCAGTGAAAGCTCTGCTTCAGTTTCAGATGATATCCCTGTAGAGAAGGATTTGTCTGCGTTACCAAGTCAGCCCTCTGCATCTAAGGTGTGTAGTCTGATGTAGAAATCAAACAAATCGCTGCATTTTTCTTAATTTTATAGTAGATAAATGGATGCACAACTTCTCGAGAAAGCACTTAGGATGACAAAAGTAGTATATGTAACAAGTGGGCCATGGCTTATAAATCTTCCTTTCTCATAACATAACTGAGTGGAAAGTGAGCTCTTCAATAAGAGTTGTGGGTTAGGGAAGTTAAAGGGATCGAATAGGAAAGAGAAAACATAGAGATAAAGGCTCTAAACTTGTGTTTCCCTTCTTCCATGATCACATTTCTATAGAACAATTGACCACATGTAAGGATATATCCAGAATCGGTTAACCTTCAACTCGTTTTTTGTTTGCTCCTACAGCAAATTAAACATCAATACAGAGATAGGGCTGCTGAAAGAAGAATATTGCATGGTGGCTTTGGCACGGGTCCAGGACAGAAGAATCTGTCAGATGTTTATAATACGCCATCTTCACCTGATGCTGGTTGTCCTCAAGAAGCTGCATCAGAGGCCTTGGAGATGTCATTTGGAGCAGGTAGTTATGCCAGAAAACTTCTGAAAAGCATGGGTTGGAAAGAGGTATCTTCATACTTTATTTTTTTCTTAAATCTTCAGAATTTTCATTATAATTTCAGTTTTTCCTATGCCATAAACTTATAGCTCAAAAAGCGCCACACCATGAGAAAGACAGGTGTATTGGAATTTGGTAATGTGGTAGGTCTTGTAATGAGCCACCAACACCTATGAAAAATAAAAGTTTAATTTTCATACACCAACAAAAGAATAATATTTCCATCGTCAATTATTAAAAATCATTTCAAATATGATTTTTACATGACAATCTATAATTACACTATCCATAAGAAAATAGTCGTACCTTGTTTAGGAACCTTTCTCATCACACCATTAGACCATGAATAAACGCCGAGTCGAATCACATATTTGTTGAATGGTTCGGGTTTATGATTGTAGAATAACTGTTTTATATGTTTTGTGCAGGGGGAGGGGCTTGGAAGCTCTACGAAGGGCTTGGTAGAACCTATTCAACCAGTTGGAAATGTTGGCACTGCAGGTTTGGGATGGTCTCGTTGAAACTGACTCACATAGAAAGCTACTTTTAAAAATGCAAAACCTAAACCCTAAACCATGAGTAAAGTAGTGAAATGTAGTATACCATCTTCAACTATATTTCCATTCAAAGCAGAAGCATCCTTATGAACATCAACAGTTAATGATCTAATATACAAGAGTAAAAAAAAATGAAAAAATGGTTTCCTGTAAAAGACTATAATGTCAAATTAGTTTGCAGCACCCCAGCAATTGTCTCATTGTTGTCATTTCTGCATCAAATCTTCATCCTCCAAGTTTTTCTGTTGAAGCTCGTTCTTTAGTCTTTGGACTTCCCGATCCTTCTCTTCAATCTTATCTTGTAATATGAGAACCTGGAATGAAATCCATCTTAGGTAATCCATCTTTGGTTGGATTGTAAAATATAAATTTGCATGTATTGACCAAGAGTAATTAATTGTAACTGTTTTTGGTTATAAAATAAAAAATATCGGGTAATTGTCAAATTTTTAACGTCTTCATTTAGAGCAAGCTATTCCAACAGTACACAAGAATCACGCTATACAGCCAAGCTCTTGGGGTTCAATGAATTTGCACCACGATGCCTGAATTTAAAAATGAAATTTTAAGTGAAAAAAATTAAGATATATTAGGATTTACGGAAGGCATGTAGCATTTTTCATGTGCTGGGAGAGAGATTATGATCTAAATGATATTCATATTTAAAATTTAAAATATTAAAATCTTGATATGCACGTATATATCGCGTTAATATTTGATTATCCGTAAGCCACTCAATATCTTAAATAAACATGTCAAAGTAAAATTTTCCTTGGATGGGTAACGTAGTAAGAATAAAATCACGAAAGATTCACATTTCAAATGTATAATTTAATATTCACAATATACATGTCATTGTCAGTTGCTAATTTGTAAGCATTCAATTTCCTTAATAAAATGTCGAAGCAAAATCTTTCATGAAGAAGAAACCAGAAAAAAATTATTTTGTCTGAGATATGTTGGTATATTGATAATATTTTCTGCACAAACCATAGAGAACATTTCACGGAGTGGGATATTGTTTAGCCTTTTATAGTTAATAAAAAATAAATAAACAAACTCATCCTATCAAACTTTTATTTCGAGGATATTATATTAACAGTTTAATGCCGAATGTTTTTAATCTTTATAATTATTTATTTAATTCATATCAGTTATTTATTTTGTAAACCTCTCTCACAACACAATGGTTGAGTTCCTTTTATTGCAGGGATCGAGAACAAAAAATTCACCATTTCTTCACAAATTGTTTCTTACGACCCAGTCAGGCATTTTTATAACAGAATATTCTGCAATCTCTAAATAAAGAAAAAAAAAGGAGAATAAGATAAAGAAGTGAATACTATTTCATTGGATATTTGAACATCATTGGTCAGTCCTTCCATGTGCTTCTGCAATCCTGAAGTCAATGTCAAGTACTAGTGTTTAATATATTGCAAAAGTATGAAGGTCTACAGATAACTTTTAATCCCTGCAATCTCTAGTTATTCTCAAGAAAAATATAAGACACACACTTCTATCCCAATTCCTACAAGCATTTTAACATCATGTTAAAATCATCCAAAAGATAGCACATTTATGACGGTATTCCTGGCATTCCATACACTTCAAATGATTGATTTTATAGCACAAAACAACAGAAGTTTCCATGTAGCTGGTGCATGAGCCCAAAACAACAAAAAAATGAATTCCATCGAATAACAAACCTTCAAAGTGACTTTTAAGTTGTGAATTCTGTAACTTCTGCAGTGCAAGTTTGGACTCTATTTCATGTATCTGCATACCAAGAGGAAACAAAAATGAAGAATGAAAACATTTTAAACATCAATTCAGTAACAATGAATACCATACCAATTAAGCCTTATTTTTATAGTTGGATACATGCATGCTAGTGTTACATTACTTCATGTTACGAATAAAACACAAATGGGGGAAAGACAGAAGCACCTTCTCCTCAGAAGTTGCTTCTCCAAGCTTCTCATTTTCGGCCTGCAGTTTTCTACATTTATCTATCAGCATCTTTCCCTCCTTGCTTTGGGTAGTAAAACTTAAAGCTGTAATTTCATCTTCCAACTCTTTTACCTTTCTATCCTTCTCGTCAACTAAATTCTATTATCAGATCACAAATCTTGTAAGGAGTAACAACCATGAATACAAATCTATGTCCCATAACAACCGAAAAAACAACCAATTGTGTGTGTGCCTGACAGAGAAAGAGTCAAAGCGAAGTTGAATAACAAACCTTTAATCGGGTGAACTCTTCACGAACCGCTGGATCAAGTAAGAACCTCTTCGCCTGAAAATCATATTCCAAACAATATGAAGGCATTGTAACATTCTAAGAATAAAAAAGAACAAAAATAGAATACAAGATACATCAAATTGCCACATTAAATTTCGAGCTACACGTGAGATGATATAAACAAAGATGTCACGAACAAGTAGCAAATAAGAACAAATTCAGTGATCTAAAGAAATGAAAACTTAATATGATTTTAATACACACAAATTTATCTTTATATTATAATTATTCTTATCAAAAAAAATTTCATTATATTACATCGGCATTTTAAATTGATTTTCTATTTATCATAGAAGATTGTTAACACAACTAGCCTAATTGGGATACATTAAAATTTTAAACAACTCAATTAGGTTATCGATTTGCAAATAATCAAATAAATGATGCAGTAGATTCTAAATAACTGCATGAAGAAGAATCATCAGCAACCATATAGATTTCATTGATCCGCTAAATGCTATATTATAAACTTACCTCCATTGATGGCGGCTTGAGTTGCACTTTCAGATCTTGCTCAACAGACTGGAGTGTAGAAGATTTCAGACAACAATAAGCAAGAAGAAAGCCAAATAAGAACAGCAATACAAAAACGAACGTCAGAAACAACAAAAACAATAGGATCCAATACTAGTGAAACCTTATAGAGACAATTATTTTGATGTTTTTTGTTGTTATATTTAAATGATAAAGGATTAGAGCTTAAAAGACTGCACTTTATATTTTTTTTTTCTACTTCCTTCATAGTATAGTTTCTTGAAGTTGATGCCGGAAAGAAGGATGCATATACACAATCATGCTAATGCTAATGCAGTAACAGACATTAACCTTATTTAAGGTTTTATTACCTTCAACTCACTCATATATTTTTCTCGTTTGGCAAATGTTACCATGAATGCATCTTCCTTTCTCTTTGCTTTCTCAATCTGATAACAAGTAAGAGAGTGATAAAGGACAGTGAAGCCGAATGAATTGATGATGAATTATTTTGAAAAAGAATAAAATGGAAAACTAGATTCTAAACCTGCTGTTTTAAAGACGCTACAGAGGATTTCAAGCTCTGAAGATAATCATTCAACACTTTGGGATCTAAAAAGAAGAAAGATTAAACAATGTTCAGGTATAAATGTGCATAGAAAATAATTGTAAAAAAATTTCGTTCTTAAACAATTAATACATAAACAAACCTGAAGTGATCCCAGCAGGTAAAGAAGGCTCATTTTTAAGTGTAGAATGCCAATTCTGAATCTCCAATTTTGCAGCCTCAAGTTCATTCTGGACATGCATGTTCTTGTCAATATTTATAAGAAAAAAATTCTTTGACAACTTTTATAAAGATAAGATGGTGTGTACAAAAGTTAACTTATGTGTTTCCAAAGAAAAAGAGAAGGTGAAAGATGGTGAGGAACAGTGTTTGTAAAAAAATTCTTGTCCTATTTCTAAGCAAGAAAAAGGTACATAAACCGAAACAACCCTCAGACTTGCGAATCTGTCATGAATTCAAGTCTTGAATTACATCAGTTATAACTAAAGTTTGCTTCCTTAAACGACCAAAGCTCAAATTCTTTCACGCAGAAAAACTGTAAACATGAGAAAGAAGATTGCAAACTATAAAACGTACTTGGCACATCACAAGTGTATCCTTACTGTTCTGAAGACTGCGAAATACAAAAATCAAAAACATATTTTAGACCCAAATAATTATAAACTGCGATCTTGGCATAGTACAATATGCATCACACCATCTATGCCGTGAAATACCTCTCACGCAGTGACAAGATTATTCCTGTTGTTACACCAGAGGCATCTTCAGATTTTGATTTAGCCTGCATCACAATCATGATTTAACTTCTGTCTCTTTTTAAAAGCATATCATTTAGTGAGCTATATAAACAGCACAATCCCTTTTACCCATGCAAAATTCCAGTGCTCACCATGCATGAACAAGTACAATCTCCAACCAACAAAGATCAAGAAAGTAATATCCTAAAACTCAACCAGCATATACTCATAACAACCACAACCCAAGACAGCCAAAAGAAAAATAAAGAAAGAAAAGAAATGACGAGAGGTAGTGGCGCTTACAGCGTCGGTACCAGAAGTGGAAGCCATGGAGTTCAAGAATCCCTTGAACAAAGAGCAAGAAGCGGGGTTTCGAAAAATGACGTGATGATTCGTTCATGCACATGTAGGTATAACTTATAAGCCTCGGGAGCAACTAACTTAACTGAAAAAAAAAACATTACTCCGTGTTTGGTTGTGCAATAACGAAACTTTTGAAAGGCTAAGAATTCTTTTGCGTTGTTAGTTTAGATAGATTGTATTTTAGTGCCTAATTGATTTTGCACAAGAGCTTTAAAACGTAAAAATATAATGAAAGTGCAACAAAAAAGTCCAAGTAAAACGTGAGAAAGCATCAAGAAAGCATATATATGATATATAGTAGCAGAGAAGGAAAAATATAGATGCCATTTTTAAGCGTTCCTCGAAGAAGGATCTGCTTGGTTACCTAGTATTTTACACAGTAGTAGTTAGGGAAGAATTCAAAATAAATGTTATTGTCTTGAGCGAATTTTGAGACGCTAAGAATGCGTGGAACGTGCCATAAGTTATTAAGAACAAATGTTGAGTTATGAAAGGGAGAAGACAAAGTAGCGGAGCCGGTGTGAGAGATAGATAAATTTGTAGCATTGTTATACTGATATGGTGAGAAGCCCAGTATCGGGGTACCACAAAGGACATAGACATTTGTTCATCAGTGTCACTCTGAGGTAAGAACAAAGAAGCTCTATTATTCTAAATTGTGGTTTGATGAAGGTCCCATTCAAGTACCTTGGCATGATGAGTGTAGGAGGATTTGTAACCCAAGACAAAAACAATTTTGGAACCCAATTAAGCAAAAATTATCTGAGGAAAGGAAGATTTGTATCTTTCACGGGTAAAGTGTTCCTACTTAGTTCTGTCCTTACATTTGTACCTCTTATTATATGTCTTTCTTTAAATTATCAACATGCATTAGTGAATACATCATAAGAATACAAAGGAATTTTTATGGGGTTGGGTGAAACTGATAGCAGAATAGCATGGGTTAAAAGGTAGGTAAATCAAAGGGAGAGGGGGTCTTGGCATTAAGGACCTAAAACTATTCAATGTGGCACTTTTGGTTGAGTGGAAGAGGAGATTATGCACGGAAGAGAAGGGATTATGAAAGGATATTTTAGATTCAAAATATGGATCATGGAGGAGTTTGGATGATAAAAAGTGTGGGCAAAAGAAATCTCGATGGTTGTATGATCCTCGAAAGGTATGTGGATATGGTGAAGAGAAAACTTGGTTTGATAAAAGTGTGACTTAGAGGGTAGGCCCTAGAGTACAATAAATTTTTGGAAAGATGTATGATAAGGTGAAAGAGCGTTTAAAGATTCATACCCAAGATTATATGCAAATTCTAACAAGAGAAATAACTATTAGTGAATGTGATAACTGGGAAAAGGATAAATGGGAATGAAATTTTTGTTGGAACAGACAATGGTTCGAATGGGAGAAGCCTCAACTACAACTTTCTATGGAAGATATAGAAAGGATAAATCTAGATATGAGTCACCAAGATACGTGGGAGTGGGTGGATGGAGATGATAATGTATACACAGTCAAATTGGCATATACAAAGCTTCAAAGTAGTCCAATTGGAGAATTATCAGTAGTCTTCGATAGTCTATGGAAGGTTAAAGGTATTCCATCCGCACTTCATTTAGCATGGTGTGTCATGTCAAATAGTGTACCTACAAAGGTCAACCTCAATCTTAGAGAATTTTTATTAAACAATCATGATTGTGCCCTTTGTGGGGATAAAGAATAAAGTATAAGTCATTTGTTTTTTAGTTGTAAAGTTGCCAATAAAGTGTGGAACATGTACAATAGATGGGTAAGGGTTTTGAGTGTACAACAAGACGATTGGTCTAGTAGCTTATGAGATTGCACTACCACCACAACTAGCAAACTCACATAACGTGTTCCATGTATCGCAACTGAGGAAGTACGTCTCAGATCCTACACATGTGCTGGAGGAGGACGAAGTTCAGATTAGAAAAGACTTAACCCTAGACGTTGGGCCGATGCGAGTTCTAGACGTGCAAATCAAACAACCTTTGAGGAAAATAAATTCGTACTGTCAAGGTGCTTTGGGATGAAGGGACACAAAAAGCAACTTGGGAATAAGAAGACAACATGAAGAAGTCATATCCATATATGTTTCTTGGTAAGCAAAATTTTCGAGGATGAAAATTTTCTGTTTGGGGATAATTAAAACCTAGGAAAATAATTATAATTCTAAGGGATAATTGGATGCGAGGAATATTAATTGAATTGATATGCAAGGTCATAAACAAAGGTGGAGAGTAGCATAGTTGGTTAGGGCCTTGTCAAGGGATTGATGATCATGGGTTTGATTCCTTATGTGTGCATTTAAAACAAATATTTTTATATATTATTTTATAATTGCTCAGGTGTCATGTTTAGAATATATTTGGTTGCTTTCTTGAATGCATTGAATGTATGGATGCATTATGCAAGAATTTCATGTATTTCACCTTGTATCTCTGATTATGTGATGAATGTCTTGGAAATGAGATAAGAAGTGTTTATCCTTATGGTAAAAGAAGGTTGGGATTTTGGTGTAAGGGATGCTAAATCATTTTCTTGATATTCTTCAGTTATGGAATGGAGGAATTGTGAAATGCATTTTGGGTTACGTTTTTTTATGTAAGGCGGTGTTAAGCCTTGTTCTCATTATTTGGTGATTATGTATGGAGAATTGGTTGCAATTTAAAATATGGAATTATAAACGGGTAATTTCATTCTTATGGATGGAATATGATAACAAGTTTCTCTAATGGTTGAATTCATGGTGATATTGTGAAATGTACACCAGTGCAGTAAGGGCTTTTTGCCCCGGTTATTTTTCTCATTTTGCCTCAGGTCTGGAACTGAGCATATTGGGGTGAGGCCAAAAGGTACGGTTGTTACCCGAATCCAGAGAGTCCCTTTTCTGCCCCGGGTCCATGAGAACCGAAGCCATAAGATAAAAATATTTTTTTTAATTAAATTTTTCACGGCACAGATCTGAAAGCCAGCTAACGTCAAACCAGAACTAGAATACTTTCATCCCTGCAACACCAGAATCAGAACGCGAACGCGAACCAGAACGCGAGCCAGATCAGAACCCCCATCCCAGCAATGAACGCGAACCAGAATCCCCTATCGACGAACCACCATTGTCGCAGCGATGAACGCGAACCACCACTGCAAGCCATCATCGGCGCCACTGCGACGAACGGCGAGAAGACAGGTCCGGTGACGGTGCAGATTCACGACCTCTGTTGTGGTGACGGTGGCTTTCTGCAGCAACAGAGATCTCGACGGTGGTTCCTCTAGTGGAGCGCGATGGCGATCTCGCAAAAGGTGCTGCCATGGTGGATCGCGTCGCCGCTTTGCAGATCTGGTGCCCTATTTTTGCGTCGCAGTGGTGGTTCGCGTTCGCAATGGAGTTTCACGGTGGCTAGCGTTTAGGGTTCCCATATGGTTCTGTGCGCGCGAGGAAGAAGATGGAGAAGATGGAGAAGATGCAGCGGCGCGCGAGGAAGAAGTAGAGGGGTTCGCGTTTTTGTGCCCTAATTAAACTATTTGGCCCCGGTTCAGTGCCACCCGAGGCCAAAGACGTAACCTTTTGGCTTCG
>Ga0209589_1001620_pt1 | contig 37591 bp, 19 predicted proteins | sample CowpeawhiteBW_FD_187525 | JGI IMG/M metagenome (GOLD analysis project Ga0209589, IMG submission 187525) | Root nodule microbial communities of legume samples collected from California USA - Cow pea white BW (SPAdes) (version 2) | ecosystem: Host-associated > Plants > Roots > Nodule | place: USA...
AAAAAAAAAAAAAAAAAAACTTGTTTTGGGGGAAAGCCATAAAACGTATTTCATATATTCTGAATTTTCTTTTCCGAAACACATTTCATGTCAGGATATTTTGAAAAACTCATTCCGGAGGGTATTATATATATTCCAAAAAGTTTTTTCGGGAAATTTAATTCGATAAAACTTGTCCTGAAATGCATTTCACAAAATTCTGTTTTAAAAATTCATTTCAAAAATCATTTCGAAAATCTCATTTCAAAGATTTTCAAAATTTTTGAAAATTTGTTTTGGGAAATTTTCGAAACATGTTCGAAAGTTACCATTATGTATAATAAAATGATAAAATTTGGAGGTGCTAACAAAGAAATAATGGGGGTGCAGAAGTAAAAGCCTAGTTTCAGTCACCCTTATTCCTCATAAGAGTCATGCTTATCATGAGGCCCAGAAAAAAATACTACAAAAAAATATCTATTAGATCTTCGAGTATTTTCAGTTTAAAATAAATAATTTAAAGTATATAAAAAACAATTTTTATCTAAATTTTATTCGTTTATTAGCTTTTTTGTTAACTATTATGGTGATTTCCTTTTAATTTTATTCCATTATTTTAAATGTTTGTAATTTTGTTATCCTATTTTTAAAAATAAATTAATATAACTTTTTTTATCACATTGACAATAATAACATTATAACAATTAAAGAAATATTATAATTAAAATTGACTTAACAACATAAATTTCATATGAGTAGCTAACATTCTATTATTATATTATTAATTAGACGAAAAAAATTACGCTTACTCGATTTTTAAAATAATAAAATAAAATTAAAAACACTTAAAATAATTATATGAAATTAAAAAGATTATCATTATATAATAGATTAAAAATTTTATAAAAATAAATAATTCTTCGAAGTTTTGACATTTTATTGCCATTTCCGTAAGCAAACCAAAAGAAAAACTATGCTATTAATACATTATAATTTATTGTTATTATTAAGTTAAAAGTATTTTTAACTTTTACAGTATAATGCTTTGTTTTCCTTCAAATTTAAATTATTACCTGTTCATTTGTGAAAATGGGTTAGATCCCTTTAATAATTTGTTTGTAAAAGAAAAAAACCAAGATATATTGCTGTACATGAATAAAAAGATAATTTATTTCTTGTGAATAAAAAATTATTTGTTATTTGACTTCTCATTATTTTTTTATTAAGTTGACTTAGGTATATTCCTGGGAAAGTGTCCTAGGTTAGGTTCCAAACTCAATCATACAATCCCTTGCGGGTCCTTCACACTTCTCTCCTAACAAGAACTTCAATGGCTGTCACCAACAAAGACGAAACCAGCAGCCCCAATGCATCTTCTTCTCCGATCTTCATATCTGCAGATAGCTTATGCAGTATCCTCACCCACCACACTCTCATAAGCCACTTCCGATCCACACTCCCTCAAGCCTCAACCATTCTCCAAACCACGATTCGCCAACACTACCCTCTCTCTTCTTCTTCCTCCCTTCTCCTCATGCCCTGTTGGTCCTCTTCCCCGTCTCTCCCTTACGTCGGCGTCAAACTCGTCACCCATTTTCCGCAAAACTCCGCTCTCAATTTGCCCGGCGTGCAGGGAAGCTATGTCCTTTTCAGCTCCACCACTGGCCAAACCCTGGCTTCCATGGATTCCACCGAACTCACCCTTTACCGGACCTCATGCGTATCTGGCTTGGCTTCCAAATACCTAGCCAGACAAGACAGCCAGGTTCTGGTTATGGTTGGCGCGGGTGCCCTGGCACCGCACCTGATTAAAGCCCATCTTTCCGCCGTACCCAGTTTGAGAAAAGTCTTCATCTGGAACAGAACTGTGGAAAAGGCAACCACTTTGGCTATAAAACTTAAGGAAAGTGGGGAATTTGCTGAGGTGAGTTTTGAGGGTTGTGGGTGTTTGGACGAGGTTGTCGGATTGGGGGACATTGTGAGTTGCGCCACGAATTCCGAGAAACCTCTTGTGAAGGGGGAGAGGATGAAGGCTGGGGCTCATTTGGATTTGGTGGGTTCCTTTAAGCCTTCGATGATGGAATGTGATGACGAAGCCATGAGGAGGGGAAGGGTGTTCGTGGACAATGAGGCCGCGATAGTTGAAGCAGGGGAGCTGGTGGGGGCTTTTGAGAGAGGGACCATCACGAAAGATGAGATTGGAGGATGTTTGGTGGAGCTTGTGAGAGGTGACAAGATTGGGAGAACCACTTCTGAGCAGATAACTGTGTTCAAATCTGTTGGTTCCGCTGTTGTAGATTTGATCACAGCACAGTTGGTGTATGAGACTTACATAAGGAGCTAGGTACACTATATTGGTTGTGTTTGTGCTAAATAGTTCAATAAGATTTATGAAGTTAGTAATAGTCATCGTGCAGTGCTTCAAAGAACTTTAAGCAATTAGATGATTGATGTTTATAAATGCTTTTATACATTGATATACTAGTTGCTTTGAAAAAGCAGTAATATACTAGTAATTGTAACATAAAAGTTGTTCTTTTACCATGGGAGAAGTTCGGCACTGGCCATGAATCATGTCAACTATGGCATTGCAACTCTTTTCTCATTTATGAATTCCTAAAGACTTACTGTGGGAGTATAATAAACTTTATGCCTTACTTCACTATAGAAATTGCCTTATGAACATGTTGCTCTCAGTGAATATACCAATAGAAAGATTAAACGCGCCAATTTGCAAATCTACGAGTTGCAATTAATCTTCTGAAGTCAGGCATATCAAGGTGTCATCAAACTACCAAAATCAGATGCTACAAAAACACAGAGGAGCCATTTCAAAACTTGGTAAACGTTGTTTTGTTTAGAGGTACAGCGCATGCCACGAGAACACATGTCACAGAGAAGTGTGATTAAACGTTGTACTACTGAAAAAATGTCAGCATTTGGACTCTGTTCCTGAATAAACCCTTGGGTCTAACCAAAGTTTGTTAACGCAGAAAAATTGTGATTCCTGTAATAAATTCAAATCAAATGTGATGATCAACTGCACTGTTCCAACAGTATACATAATAGAATAAACATATATATGCTTGTTCACAGAAATGCTCTGTTATGGTTTATCATGAATTTGATTCATTCCCGTATTTATGATAAGCCTTGATTCACACAGAGGTGGAATCTGAATGTAGTACTTGAGCCATGATTCACACAAAGCTCTCCCACTCAATAAGGGCATGTTTGTATTTGTAGTCAAACATATAGGAATGTATCATTGAGGAAAAAAGTGATTTTAATTATCCAAGATACTTGTTGCCAAATATTTTTTTTGTGGTAAGGTGATGATTTTTGGCAATAAACACATACGAGTTCTCAATCTGAGGAGTGACTAATGGGTTTGAATCATATCAGTTACATAACTTACTGCCCAATAAGTTTACACCGTAGAACATGGGGGAACAAATTCTATGATAGATATATCAAACAGGGACCTAGATTCCTTTGTAGGTGCTCCACCCATTATAGCTGTTCTACTTTCTAGCGACTAGAAATGTAGAATGCAAAAGCATGAACTTGTATCTCTTAAAGTACTTACAGTACTGAAGCTTTTATAAAGGGTAGATGCGTGTAGTGCATGAAGCTTCCACGTTATGATGTCAGAGGGAGGTAAATAAGTAAAAGGACCCTTTCCAGAAGTTGAACATGTGACCTCAGAACCTTACTATTGCGCCAAAACCCACCCTTGATACTAAATTTTTGCAGAGAAAGAACACAATGCATACACAAATTCTGGGTTGACTTTTAAAAGGTAAAAGTTTGTTACTTTTCAATTATTGGTTTATTATTGTCAACAGTGAAATATTATAAAATTGTAAGCAGATTGATGGAATGAAATGTTGGATGTGATGACATAGATAGATGGTAGGGGAAGCAGATTCGAAGTGTCATTTCTCAGTTATTGCATAACTACCCTAAGAACAATTTTCTAAGTAAAAAACCACTATCAATGAATAGTATTTCGCAGCATGTGCTGATAACACCTGAACTTTATTCATCCCCAAGCTGTAAAATGTTTTCTCATTCAAGAGAAAATCACTATTTCCTTTTCAATATTCTCCACCTCTGCTGCATTATTTGTGAGTGATCCAAAATTGAGCACATCACTGTTAATTACGCCAACATTTTCCCCTATTTCGAACGAATTTGCTTGCATGAACTGATTGGTTGAAGAGTTTTCTATATTATATTCAAGTATTTGGATCTAATTATGAATCATCGATAAGTCATTTACTTAACTGGCATCAACAATGAACAAACCAGAAAGCCAGAACACTCTTTTTCCTAAACTTATTTTAATCTTAAAGGTGTCACCATACTTCTGATAATGAATTTCCAACCACCTAAACTTACCATACCCTATATTTTGGCAAAATCCATGAAGTTTCCTTCAAAAGTTCATTAAGAAGAAAAAAGATGATAGAATTATTGATGATTGTGCAAAATGTAATCTGTGTAGAAGGCCTCTAGGAATGTATGCATTATCTTAACGTGGCTATACCACAAAATTAGATCGTGATTTGTTAAGTCACAGGGCTATTATTGTTTTTCAACTCCAATGCAAAAGAGAAAGTGCAGAGAGATAGGAAAGTAGTGCATATCTTTCCACTACTAAATGATAATGATCTTGTTTTTGGTTACTTTCACGTTTATGGGTCAAATAATGCAAATCTGCCCAAATAACACTTTCATAATTTTCATCATTGGTTAAGTCCTCTTGCCATTCCCACTGCACACAAACTGTGGATAACATTGTTCATTGTTTGGTTGAGAGATAAATAAATAAATCCGAATAAATGTAAACGTTGTATTTGGATGAGAAAATATTTATTTGTGTGAAATAAATTATTTAGTTATCTAGTTGGTTGGTTATTCTTCTTCTTCAGATAGTGAAAGGGTGGAGGTTGTTTTGGAAACTGAAATGATAGGATGACACGTGTGTAGTGAGTGGAAAGTACTCTGGTTATAGTCTCTGTGTTTAGTAAGTGGTGGAATGGCCAAAGGAAAGGATTGTGTTCCTAATTCTCTTGCTTTCCACGGCCACAACCATCTTCCACTTCTATTCAATTGTGTTCAAAGAAAGTGCAAAATTTATTGAGTTTCTATATACCATTTTTTTTCCGAATAAAACCATTTGAGAAACAAAAGTAGTAAATGAAGTTGTCTCTCCACTTCGGTATAAGGATCTCTCACATTTAGGATTTTGTATCTTATTTCAGTCATCACCATGAACCATCAACTTTAATCTATAATCTATAACAATATATAAAAGGGATTTTTCTTTTTGTGTACACATTTTAAAATACCAATTTTATCCTTTAAATATAATAATTTATTAAATTTTTGAAAATTGATTGTTACTTTTACAAGTTTTTTATAAAATCGACTATCTCTGCTTTTTCTCTTTTTCATTTATCAATGGTTATTCTTTCATCTGTTATGATATATTTCACTTTATTTTTAAAAAATATAATTTTAGTTTATATATTAACTTAATGACATTAAAATATTATTACCTACTAATATAATATCACACATATTCAAAAAATGCATACACACAGGCGCGATAACGCTTGTGTTTATGCTAGTGATATATAAAGGGATTATTTCATTTGTGTCCACATTTCAAAATACCAATTTTACCCTTTAAATATAATTATTTATTAAATGTTTTAAAATTGATAGTTACTTTTACAAGCTTTTTATAAAATTGTTTCTTCTCTTCTTCTTTATTTATCAACGGTTATTCTTTCATTTATTATGATATATTTCAATTTATTTTTAATAAATATAATTTTATTTTATATATTAACTTAAGCACATACTAATATAATATCACACATATTTATAAAATGTGTACAAACAGGCGCTATAGCGCCTGTGTTTACACTAGTACTAATAATAGGGATTTAAATATGGACAATGGTAGTTTAACACCAATACTACCATTTGACACTCATATAAATTAATATTTTATTCAAATAATATTTTATTAAGAAAAGTTTGTGTCAATGGTAGTTATTTGGAAATGGTGGTGTCAAAGTAACTTTTTCCTTTAAATATTAATAGTCCATTCAATTCAAAATTTTAAAAAAATAGGTTTATGATCGTATATCTTATAAAATGTTCAAGGTGACTTGCGTTTGAAATTCATTTCATTCCCCATAAATTACATTTTAGTTGATTTTTATGGCATTAGTGAGTAAAAACTGAATTCACAATATAAATGACCAATAAGTCTGTTATGATAAATAATATTTGGCACAGGGGAGTTCATTTACCAAAACAAAATTAAAATATAATTATTATGAAAAGAAAAATCTACCAATACTTTTATTTGGTTAATAAAATCTCATTTTTTATGCAGGGGAGATTATTGTAAAAAATAAGATAAAAACAAGGTGTGATATTGATTATGAAAGTAAATAAATACTAATTCAATCAATATTTTAAAAATATCTCTAAAGAAAGTGCTTTTGAATTATTTATAAATAAATAATTGTAAATGTGAGGCAGATGATAGTAGATCTCGACATATTTTGTTGTATCGTTCATTAGCATGTGTTTTTTTTTTATTCTTTTATGTTTGAGAGAAAATATAGTGAACTTGTCATCTAACGGTAAAAAAAAAAAGTTGGGTTGAATAAGAAATTTTTGAAATGGCTTAACTTATTTTACAAAATTCAAGATTCAAATTTGATATATTACTTGTCATTTCTTTTTTATGTTTGCTGTAAAAAGTTTTACAATTTTTTTACAAAATTTAATTGACTCATTAGTTTATTTGAAAGTTATTTCGTTTTATATTGTTTAACAAGTAGAATTTATCATTTTAGAAGAGTCAAATCCCATCCTTACGTACACTCTTTATAAAGTAGGAGCCAATGACATATTTTGGTGTTTAGCGTGATTCATGAACATGTTCTTATCTATAATCTTGTGAAGAAAATTTAGTGTTAAAGTTTTAGAACTCAACTAGGACTCAAAGTAAATTATTAGGTCATAATATATTTTTTTTCAAATAAACTTGAATTTTTAAAAGGGAATTTAAGGAACAATATTAAAGGTATACGACTAATGTATATCTTTTGTTTTTAACAAAAGATTTAGTATTTCACATTCACACCTATTGCTTTTCTAAATCATTATCTTAATGCACGCTGATAAAAAGAATTTATCTTAATGCACTCCCATGCTACTTTTATTTCAGATAAGGCCCCATTCTTGAAAGAATTTTTTTTCTCAATACAATACTTCTTTATTGTTAAAGTTAGTGAAATATGTTATACACTCCAAAGAAAGTCCAATATTTCATTCAGCAAAAATAAAATCCTTTGTTTGAATACAAGAAAAAAGGGTGTTGTTTATTCTATGTTTCTATTTTCTTATTAAAACCATGATGGGCATGTTAGTGTTAATAAATGATTTTCAATTATTGAATTAATAGACTGTTTTAATAAAATCATTTCACAGGTATTTGTAATATTTAAAAATTCAATAATAAATTATTAAAGAAAAATATTAAAAATCGATTATATTTCAAATATTTTCTAAAGAATTGATTATCACTGCAATATTAGGATCTATATATGTTTTAGTATATTTGTAAAAAAAATGCAATAAAAAATAACGAAACTATAAAGTAGTCATAACATAACTTATTATAAAGATACAAAGTTTATTATATGTAAAATCAATTCTAGATATAAACTTTCTAACTAAAAGCACCTCGTGGGAAAATCAATTTATATTAATTAAAAAACAAAAACAATTATAAATTATTTGAGACGCTTTTTAAAGTTGGAATAATATATAATATAATACTTTTATGCTTCCAATAGTTTTACTTGTTGAATTAAAATATAGTTTTCTTCCTTAAACCTTTTTCAAAAACAAAAATTGTAACACAAAAAAGGACTTACTGAAAAAAAAAATGAACAACCTCACTCAGGAGGATTAGTGATTTGGTTGAATTTTTAAAATTTGAACTAAACTCATCTTTATTATTCAATTTACATTTAAATTAAACTATTTTTTGTATTTCGTTTTTTCCTATAAAACGTTATAAGAAAGGCGTTTTCTATCAATTTTATGTGAATTTAGGGAGTGTCCCGATTCGTAAAATAAATTTCACAAATTTATGAAAAATTATGATAATTGATTACTAATTCCTTTTCAAAAATATATATTATATTTAAATATGATAAGTGTTCGGCACACCTAATAAAATTTAACATCACTTAGAGTCAAAATCAAACAAACTTTAAAATATTTATTTTTTTCTTTATCTTTCGAGACGTCTTTTAAACATAAAACTGTGATGGAGATCCACGCTACTCCAAAGTGATCAATATCTCCAAAACGCGATGGTTGATCTTGATGACTGCGGGAAGCAATTTTTTTCAAGTTTATTATTTTTCACTCCAAAGTTGTTCAATTGAAAACACACACTAATTTTCAATTATTTCCTTAACTGATTCAATTTTGAACAGTCCAGAGTGAAACCTTGTCATGTACATGCACAGCTACATTCATGAGAAATCTCCCCAATCTGTACGTAAAGACGACGATTGAAAAACTAATTAGTCAAAAGGTGTGAAGTTATTGTTTAAAGCATAACAGTGTTGAAGTACATGCATGTTTTCTGATACCAGAGTCATAAACACTGGTTTATTACTAGGTTAAGCCATATTTGAAATGTGCAAAAAAGTGTTTTTGTTTTTTGTTTGTTGTTGAAGTGGACAGTGTAAGAGAAGTTTTGTAGGGTATTCCATTGACCCAACACGAAACACAAACACGTACTAATTAAAGGAATGAAGAAATGAAGGGCAATGGTTGAAAGATTTCATTCTTTTACCTCAAAAATTTGGACCCCTCCCACAACCAAGGGCACAAATTAATGGTTTTGCATCAGATTTCATAGTGGTGGTCCCTTACAAAACTTCTTTTATTGTTTCACGAAACCTTCTTCTATCTTTTTTATTTTTTATTTTTTATTTTTTTTAGTAGTTACTGTTATTTATCAGTGAAGAATCATTGAGTTTCACTGTCATAAAAGATGCCTCAGAAGAAATAATTGTCAATTCATATTCTGATAGTGCTTTCTTTGTAGTAGCTTCTAACTTCGATACTCACCTATGCCCTGTAAACTAATAACACGTTAAAACCACACTTTTTGTACTCAAACCATTTACTTTCCTTTTAGGTCAAAACATATACTATTTTTTATTCTCCCCTTCGCCTCTTCCTTTTATATTTCATTTATTCAAAATTAATATACAAGTTTTTATAGACAAGTGTTAATTAAATATCAATCCACAACTTCAATAATTCATTCAAATTAACCCGTAATTAGTATTCAACTACGCTAATAAATTAAATGATTAAATATAAATATTAAAATATTGAATTCAACATTAGATTAACAAGTTGAATCTGAATCTACATTTAAAAGAGGTTAAAAGATATAAATTCAAAATTTTTTTGAAAAACAATAATTTATCAATAATACTTAACAATAGAAATGCATTTCAAATAAAAACATTTAGGCGACTTTTATTACTATACTTTATTAACTTCTTTGTTAGTTTGCGTCAAAGGATTTCTGGTCATTTTGTTTAGCATTCAATATGTTTTGGCTTCGATAGGATGAACACTTTTTTCTTTTAAATAGAAACTTCATTTTTTTCCATCCCTTTAAAATTTATACTTTTCATCATACATTGTTTCATCAAATAATATGTAAATGGTGTTATATCAATATACGGTCTCCAAAATAAATAAATAAAAATCAATTTTATTATTTTTTTCATTTATTTCTTTTATTTTTCTTTTCAAGTTTATCTATCACCCCAAATGAAAAAAATAAATAAATAAACCGGTAGACATGTCAATTTTAATTTTGGACCTCGGAAGAGAAAAGGATAAAAACATATATAATAAAAAAATTATATGTGATAAAAACAAAAGATTAAAGAGAAGAATTTTGAAAGAAGGAGTTCAAAGAACAAATGATGTGGTGATAGAGTGAAATGATTTGATTCCCTTGTAAGATGAATGTGTCGAAGTATTTTGTTGGCCCCAAATTAAGTGGGGATTCAACCATTTCCCAAATTTAATGGCTATGGTTTTTGTCACTTTCCAAACCCATGTATTGTGGAAAGCTGCAATTTTTCTTGTCAACCTTCAAAGGGACACACTGACCAATTTAGCGCGTGCATTTCGATTTCTTTTCTTTCCCTTTTTAACTTCTTTAGATGTTTTTTATATTTCAGTTCAAATAATATTTAATTATTTGTTTAAGAATATCATATTGTTGGTAAAGAGAGGATTTCACCGGATACATCATCAATAAAATCTGAATTCAATTATAAAACATTTTTTATTTATCATTAACTAAAAAGCATTTTTAAATATTTTTATTTATTTTTTAAATAAACGAAATTGAATGTTAACTTAATATAAACCTATTCGTTAATATAAGGCGCCAATAAACAAATTTTTATTAGATATTTTTTTTAAAAAAAACTACAACCATACACGATTCAATGCAAAAGGAATGGTCGAAGTTAATTTAGATATATATTTTAATTAAGTTTATTTTTTCCTAAAAAAGAACACACGATATATATCCTTATTATTTTCTAATAATGTTTAGGCCTTTCATATTGGAAATATTTTTATACCCGGAAATCATTGTTCCTGGATATTATGAATCATGGGATTGATTTATTTCGTTAAGACAACATTGCTGGAAATATTTATAATTTTTGTCTATAATATGTTATTTTTGATAAAATCATTAACTTAATATAATATTAGATATTGATTATTTAATTAGAATAAAATAGTATTTAGTATTATACAATCTAATATTATATCAAGTTGACGATTTATCAGAATTTTTATTTTAAATAAAGTTAGTATTTTTTGACTTTCCTGTGACAATGTTTTATGGCAATTTTGGTCAACGTTCACTTGAAAAAAGAAAATCCAAATACGAGACATATAGTTTTCCACAAAATTAAAATTTTTCCATACACCAAACACTCGTAAAAGATAAACTGGATGTAAACAAATTATTTTTTCCAACAATACATACTTCAGATTTTTTTTGAACTAAAGTTGTTTTTCCCATGCTTTCTATTAATTATTGTTTGTACAAGTTTCTCAGAAATGAATTGTCTAAAAAATAAAATCATGTTCTTAATCTACATGTAAGAATCTTAAGTCGATCGTAGTTATTGTGAAACGGAGGAAGAAACAAAATGCATAATTTTAGTGCAAATAATACATTACACTTTTATTCAAAAAATTATTGTAGATTAAGTCATTTTCAAAAGTTATATTTTCAGAGTTTGTGATTCTAGATATACAAAGTTTAAATGATACCAAATGTGATTTAAAATTATGTATTGTCGTATTGATCAAAATCCTCCATAAAATAATAATAATTGATAACTAACAATCTCAAACTTGAAGACGCACAAAATATTTTCTAACGTGCTTTTATTGTATATCCAAACCAAACAAATTTCTTAAAAAATATCCCGCGATTTACCTCTAGACTCGGAAACAAAAATAAAAATTTAGAAATAAATTGTATCTCGAGAAATTATAAAATAAAAGTTAACATTATTTTTTTAAAATGTGTTTAGCACTTCTTCATTTATTTCTAAGCTTTAAGAAAATAATATTAACATTTCACTTTTAAAACATTACAACTTCACTCGTATTTTTAAATACATGTTAACTAATAATAAAATCTATATTAAAAAACATGCTTAAAAATTATAGTGTGAGTAGTGGTGTAATCATAATCCTTCATCAGCTTTCTCTGCCATCTCATCTCCATTTATTTTTCGCTTTCTTGGTTTCTTCTTTGTTGGTGGCTCAGTTATAAGTCATGTCATGCAGAAGAAGAAGATGACAGAGTGAGTCCAACGCGAAAGAAGGGCGCGTGAGGAAGTTGTACGTAGCCTCCACACTGAAGTTCATGCAGTGCCCAATCAGATCCCAATGGTGTTTGTTAACAACTGTGAATGTGAGTGTGAGAATAGGACACGAACTTTCCCACTCAGGTCCCCCTTTGACATTTTCACAATGTCAATGAAAAAGCCCATTCATTTCTTTTTTTTATTTTTTGGAAAAGCCCAAAGCATATCTCTCTAACTCCCCCAACCCCTACAAGCTTCCACTCTCTCCCTCTTTTCAATTTTTCAAGTATAAATAATTAATTGCCCAACTCATTCAGTGCTCCACCAACCCCTCTTCTTTCTCTTCCCATTCACCTCCAAAAGTCAGCGCCACCATTTTTTTTTTCTCAGGAAAACAAAAACTACAGTCTCTTTGCTCTGCATACATGGATGAGGACTGGGATCTCTTCGCCATCGTGAGAAGCTGCCAATCAAATACTTCCACCGCAGCAATTCCAGAAACCACCACCAATACTACTTCATCTTCTCTCCTCACTTCCATTGTAGAGGAAGATAGATACGATGCATTTTCCTTTCCCAATACAGTGGAACCCATAACCAACGACTTCCACGAGCTGCACCAATTGTTTTCACCCTTTAACCCCACCACTACCCTTAGTGCTCCTGGCATCAATCCTAATTCCCCTTATTTTGCACAACAGGAAAGCCAGCAAATCAGTGACCACCTTCCCCTTTGGCCTCATTTTGTGCCAGAACCCTCCACCCCCAGCTTCAATAGATTCCCTCACCATCAACAACACCAACACAATCAACTACACTTACTTCACAAACACGAATTTCATACACCCCACAACAATTCACCCACACTTTCACCAAACACACAACCTCAAACACCCAAATCAAGAAAAAGGTATCAGCTTTTTCTTTCTTTCCTTTGCAAATAATCCAACTTTCAAAATACGCAGCTATAAAAACAGTATATTTACATTTACAATTCCCTTTTCTTGTTTTTGTAGAAAAAGCCAACAGAAGAAAATGGTGTGCCAGGTAACCGCAGATAACCTCTCGGCAGATTTGTGGGCATGGCGAAAATACGGACAAAAACCAATTAAGGGTTCTCCTTATCCAAGGTACGTCATCCCCATATGCTCATAAATTAAAATTCCCATTCAGTTTTTCTGTTAGTTTCTTGGGAAAATGCTAATACATAATTACGCATACATATTCCTAGGAATTACTATAGGTGTAGCAGCTCCAAAGGTTGTATGGCTCGAAAACAAGTTGAACGGAGTAACACCGAAACCGATATGTTCATCGTTACGTACACCGGCGACCACTCGCATCCCCGGCCAACCCATCGGAACTCTCTCGCCGGAAGTACTCGAAGTAAAAATCCGACGACGAATCCGCCGGCTTTACCCGGGTCACTCTCCTTCCAAGCCGCCCCCTTTTCTTCTTCTTCTTCTCCGCCACTCTCTCCAACGTCGCCGTCGGAAGATCCACAGGAAGCCGGCGATGTGGAACCTGACCCGGACATGGAAACCGACATGGACGATGACGGTGACATCCGATGACCCCATCACCGCCTTCTTGTGCAGCAAGTTTTGCATCGAAGTGACGTCGTCTCGTACTCTGGCTGGAAGAAAAAAAACCGGTTGGGTTTTGACTTCTTTCGAACCGGTTTCAAATCATGTGCTGTTCGGATCTCCGGGACCGGTTTCAGTTCACGTGATTGCGCCGTTGAATTATTACCTTCATCGGTGACCGTAGGATCATAATTGTATGTGGATCGTCTGATTCTCATCCTCCAAATCGAAGCCGTCACAGTTGGATCCTTGGCGTAGTTTTGTTCCTCGAGAATCTGCCACCTAAGATCAGCCACGTGGGTAACCTCAGACCTAGTATCTGCCACGTAATTTTATAGCTTTTATACATCAAATTTTATTTCCTCAGTAAATATAATGAAAATGATTGTTATTAATAAACAATAAGAATGATCAATAAAGAGAATAAATTTAATGTATAATTCAATTCAACCAAGTAAATTGAATAAATTATTTTTCAAATACGCGTGATTAGGTTGAAAGGATCTTATATTAAGAATGAGAATAAGGAAATAACAAATACATTATCAAGAAAACAAAACAGAGATTATTTTTTGTTTAATAAGATTGGTGAAAAAGTCAAACCTAGAAGTTTCTACATCATTGTGCACACGGCAAAACATGACGCCGGAGCACATACAATCTAAAATTGATACGAAGTTTAATCTGAATTTCTGTGATATTTTTTAAACATTATGATTCCGATTGTGTAAATAAGGCAAAATACAAATGTTTCATACCCACCCAAATGAAAGTTATGGGTTTCAGGTTGATTGTGATATATTCTTGGGACCAATTTCTCTAAACTTTTCTTATAAGCATGTTTGATTCATAGATTTTAATGTAGCTTGGTTAAACTCAGCATTTGGTGGTGAAACTAAACCTAACAAGATAGGATCAAATTTCGAGAAGAAGGAAAGAAGAATGATGTGTTTTACGATGAGTGTTGAAGAGGGTGAACGTGATACATCAAATGCTTTTGTTAAATGGTGGTTACATGACGCAATGCAACATGGACGTTAAGTCTAAATATGTGAGTTGTTATATGACCAAATGGCTAAGTAAGGTATAATTAATTAAGCGAATTTTTAATAGGAGATGATATGGCTCTCTGACTTAGTCATACTCCCATGTGCACCTTTTTCGGTGTTTAGATCATATTTTCAACACTTCAACCTAGTGTTCTCACTTTCCCATGTGTGCTGAACAAAGGGAACATAAATCCGTGTTTCTCTCAAACATTAGAATAACGATCATCCTCTCCTACTAACATTATTAAAATTTAAAAATTTAATTGTAGGTTTAAATTTTACATTAATTAAAGATGAAAAAGTTGTATATTATATAAGAAATAAAATTCATGGATTTATTATCTTAATATTTTAAATAAAAAATTATGTCAATCTCTTATATATAAATTAAACTCATATCTTATTATTATTATTTCTCTCCATTAATTATCATATGAATACTTAGAATGGTGTTTGAGTAGTAGTTAGATAATAAACAATCCAGCATTCATTCAAATAAATAAAAGATCAAATTAAGTGAAGAAATATCATTGATACATAAATAAATTAATATGCAGTTCTTTCAGCTTTGTTTCGAAGAATTTTTTTATTATAATTGTGGCTTTGCAAAAAAACGAAAGACCTTTTATAACAAACAAAGATATAGTTTAACTTGCACGACTCTAATGATTGGATACATGTTTCGATCCAAAGTATTGTTTTTTTTAGTCTAAAACCCAGTCGAAGTCTAAGAAAATGAGGGCAAGAAAAATTGATTTCGTTTTTCATATATCACTAATGTTTCGATTTCAAGTTCATCAAGTCTTTGTCGAGTTGTAAGAGGAATGAGGGTTCATCCTTTAATGGAAGACTAAGGAAGATCGTTTTAGTTTTCCACCAACGGATAATATTTCGATCTCAAGTTCATCGAGTATTAAGGTCAATAACTATATCTGAAATATTATTCGTTTTGAAACTTGAAATTTCATCACATTTTTGTCTTTTAAAAGTATCTTAAAAAATGAAAGGATGAAGAAATATTTACATTATCTTGACCTCGACTCTTATATATTATTGAATGTACGGAAACAAAATATATTATATTAGCAAATTTTAAAATTTATAGAAAGCGTAAAATATCTTCTGTAATTTATTTGAGCTTTATTTGTTTTAAATAAGAATTAAGTAAATACAAGTTCTTCAATGCAGTATAATTAAATAAATTATTTACAATTGATAAAGTGTTACAAATTTACAAGTATTCTCATAGAAACAATTGCTTGAGTTGAGTGGAAACGATAAAAGTCCTTTTCGAATATTTATTGCAATTGCATACTCAAAACTTGAATTTTAGGCCACTAGTTGTGTCAGTTGTATGGTGATAATTTGATCATTTTTACTCTAACAATAACAACAAATACGATTCAGAATCCTAGATGATCTATTTGCATAGTACTTACAGCTAGCAAATTAGTTCCTTGTCAAAGCTGAAGATACATTTTTTAAGATAAAAATAAATTTGATCAAATTTCAAATTACTTTAATTTTAATTTTTATGTAGAAAAGATAAATACTAATAATATACTCTTTACAGTGTCTAACTAACGGGGATCTTTTCGAGGAGGCTTACAAACTCAACGTATCAAAACAAATACTTTTATTAGAAAGATAAAAGAATGAATCTTTCTAGAAGAACCCGAGAAAATATATATTCTAGCCTAGGGATGTCAACGGAACAGGTAGGGTACGGGTAGTAGTTTCCCCGTATCTTATTCGCTAGATAAATATTCGTCCCGTACTCTCGTATCCATATCCGTCGGATATCCGTTATGCGGTACACGTCTATTTTTTTCATATTCGCGGGTATCTACGGGTACCCGCTGGTATTTACAAAATTATTTAAAAAATAAATATTTAATCATAAATTCAAATAAATAAAATAAAATACATCATTATCATAAATTTTAAATAAAGTTCAACCAAACTCAAGTTCATACAAGTCCAAATAATCATAAAAACAAATATAAAATAATATTTAACACAATGAAAATTTTTTAATTAGTGTTTTGATCAACAAAATTAAGGGCCAGAATGCTTTTGACTAATATATATATATATATATATATATATATATATATATATGTGTATTTTTATGAATTAAAGTTTAGCGGGTATGGGTATCCACGAGTACGGATACTATGATACCCGTACCCACCCCATTAATATGCGGGTATCAAAAATACCCGTACCCGCGGGTAACGAATTTTATTTGCAGATACCTGCAAGTACAGATATTTTTGACATCTGGCCTTAGCCCTCGATTTTGTTTCGTTCACATTACCAGAACAAATCTTACAAAAGTTAAAAGCAGCGAACTACATGAATAAAAGGTTAAATAAGTTATTTGAGCACAACCTAAAAAGAAAACAACATGTAAGCATCATTCACGTTAACAAATATAAAAAGGAAATGTTTCAACACTTTAAGGAGTGACCTCTACATGAACACTGGCCTTCCTTAAAGAAATGGATTCGTTTCCTATCCCTCACAATTATCTCCCTATCAACAAATTCTGTCAGATGCATTATAAAAGAATGACAGTGATTGCAGATAGCAGAATTCTTGTTTATGCGTATTGGAGCCATAGTTGGTGCCGTAAGAACACCAAATGCAAGGGCTAATTGCTCTGGGTGGTATAACTTATCTTCGTTCTCTTGGTATGGATACCCTCTGTTCTTCATTTCAGTTATAAAATACTCAAGCTTTTCATGAATCTCACCCTTATCTATCTTCTCACTTGCAGAAAAGACATGAATCCTACCTCTTACCTCCATCCAACACTGCCTGGGGCTTCTTCTTAAGCCTCTTTCTCTCATCAGCCTGCGAGTCTTGTCACCGAAATCAGATAGTCTGGCATTGTCATACAAGCTAGCAAGCAGCAAATATACTGCAGGATCACATGGATCAAGCTCAAGACATCTCCTTGCCATATCTTCTCCCAGTGGCACATTTCCATGTAATTTGCAAGCATTTAATAAGGTTTTATAAATTACAGAATCTGGCATGAAAGGCATTGTTTCAATAACTCCCATAGCTTCCTCTAGGCGACCACCTCTACCAAGGAGATCAATTAAACACACATAGTGATCCAACTTTGGTGTTATATCATATGTTTTTTCCATAGAATAGAAATAAACAAGACCCTGATTCAATAAACTACCTTGGCTGCAAGCAAACATCAGTGATAAGAATGTGAATGAATCAGGTTTAACTCCCGCTAACCTCATGTCATCAAAGGCAGAAAGAGCATCGGATATATGACCATTTGATGCCAATCCAGATATTAAACCATTCCATGACACTGTATCTGGCTCATTTATATCTTCGAAAGCTCTGTATGCATCATGCATGCTACCACACTTACTGTACAAATGAACAAGGCTATTTGAAAATGAATTACATATTTCGAAACCTGATTTAACAGAGTAACAGTGTAGCTGCTTTCCAGTTTCCATAGTGCCTAAGCTAGCTGCTGCTGATAAAAAACTTGCCAAGCTAAATTCATCCATCTTAACATCATCGTTGCACATGTGAGCGATGACTTTTAATGCCATTTCGTGATCTCCCCTTTGATTTAGTTTTGCTGCTAAAGTTGTGTATGTGATGAGATCTCTATGGTTCATCTTGTGAATAACTGACCATGCTTCATCTGTCATTCCTCCTCCAGCATAACCATCCACAAGAGAATTCCCTACAGCTATATCCACGTCTGCTTTTGTTTTTATGATATGTCCATGGATTTTCATTGTTTGAAAAACAGATTTCATTTTACTGCAAGCTCCAAGAATAGCAGATAGTGTAAAGGAATTTGGTTGCACTCCAGCTGCTTGCATCTCCCTAAACAACTGAAAAGATTCTTCTTCCAAACCATGTTCTGCAAAACCAGCAATCAAAGAAGTCCAAGAGATGACATTTGGCGAGTCTATCCCTCTAAAAGCTTCCACTCCATTTGCTGGGGTCTGAGAACATTTCATGTACATATCTACCAGTGCATTTCCAACAAAAATATCGTTCTCCAATCCAACCGTGATGACCAGTGAATGAAACTGTTCCCCTAGCCCCAATGATAAAATTGAGGAGCTAGCATTCAATAAGCTAGCATATGTAAAATTATTTGGTTGAGCTCTAGACAATCTCATATCAAGAAACGCATTAACAGCCTCTCTAATCTGAAAATTTTGAATAAATCCAGAGATTATGGTAGTCCATAAGTACACATCGCATTCAGGTGTCTGATTTGAGACCTTAATTGCATCTTCCACCCGCCTGCATTTTGCATACATATCAACAATGGCTGTCTTCAATATCAGATTCATTTCCACACCAAATCTGATTAACTGTGCGTGCAGTATTTTCCCACAACCCATTCCCAATCCAAGAAAAGAAGACATGCCTAAGAGTTTGACAAATGTGAACCCATTCGGGTAAACTCCCACTTCAATCATTTTGACGTAGACTTGTAGTGCTTCACTCCATTTACTAGTCTCCACCAATGAAGAGATCATGGTTGTCCAAGACACAACATCACCATCCGTCACAAAGGTAAGCAATTTGTGTGGCTCCACAGTGCCATCACACTTTGTGTACAAATCAACCAAAGTGGTACCCAGAACCGGATTCAGCTCCAACCCAAGCTTAACCACAGAGGCATGAATTTGAGCCCCAAACTCAAACTCTCCCAAGGCAGAACACGATTTTAAGGCACTGGACAAGGTGAACTCATTGGGGCATTGACCAGAACCTAGCATCATGTCAAACAACTCGAGGGCCTCAAAATGATACCTGTGCTTGGTGTGAGCCGATAGAAGCGTAGTCCATGACACAACATCCTTGTGAGGCATTTCATCAAAGAAATGGCGTGCTGGTCCAACTCCAAAGCATTTCGCGTACAAAGACAACAAATTGTTGCTCAAATACAAGTCTTGTTGAAGACCCACTTTGATCATTGTGCTATGGACACATGCTCCCTCCTCCAGGGTCTTTGAGTTGCATAGAGAGAGAACCTGCAAGCAAGTTTCTCGGAAGCGGCATGGAAAAAAAGTGTTAGCAATTGTTTTACTACATGACATCATGACCGAACGTTGTTTTGGGAAGATACATTCGTTGTTAGCAACAACTTGTTGCTAGCATATGCTTGGAAGTAGCATAGTTAATAGACAGCCTTAAACGGAGTATTGAAATAACGTTATCAAATGTCCAGGTGGGTCAAATAAAAGGAAGCTCCTTTCAGGATCAGAGTTATGGAATTGGTAAATCAACCACACACATTCGGTATTAAAAACAAATGTTTTTTTTTTCTAAAATAAAATTTGTATTTAACATTATTAAGTATTGTTGAATTAATTACACATATATCTTATATCTTCAATAATGATAAATTTTATCTTTAAAGCATTTTAAATTTTATTTGATTTTTTTCCGATATGCATATATACTTGTTAGTTTTCTGATAAATCTTTCAGACATGATTAAAAAAAATAAAACAATAAATACATTTTTTAAAAAATTTAAATTAGAAAATATAACAACAAATATTTTAAAAGATAAAAAAAATTAAAATAAATGAAACTACTTATTAATTAGAATAAATATAACATTTACATTACAGTTTAATTTTTCTGAAAATAAACTTTCCATCTGCATAAAAAGTTAAAAAAAAAAAAAAACTTTTCTCAACCTATCTTTTTGTAAGATTTTATTTGTTAAATATTTTGTTTCTAAGTAACACAATTCATTATACATCTATATAAAGAGATCTCTTCTTTTGTATCCACATCTCAAAATATCAATTTTATCCTTTAAAATATAATTATTTATTAATTTTTTAAAATTGACCCGTTACTTTTATAAATTGATATATTTCACTTTATTTTTAATAAATGTAATTTTATTTTATATAATCATCATCTACTAATATAATATCATGTATATTTAAAAAATGCGTACACACAATCGTAACAATACCTGTATGTACGCTATTGCTAGAATAAATCCGTTCAGTTCATTTTGACCCGGTTCGCTCAAAAATAAATTGGGTTTGAGTGGTCCATCACTAAAATCTAAAATGAGGGCGATAAAATATAACTACTTCCACAATTTTTTTAATTTTTTTAAAATTTATTTATATGTACACATATAAATAAATGTTTTTTATTATATTATTGTTATTTTAGTTATTAATTATCAATTATGATATACAAATTAAGACCGTAAAATGATAGATAAGTTACGTTTAAACCCAAACTAACAAGCGAGTATATTTGTTTTTTTGGTTGTGTTACAGTGTTTTGGTTCCATGCCTTCATCCAATTTATCTTTTGGATTAGTTTATTTTGTTCTAGCTTTTTCTATATATTCTGCAACAATTTTGTACACCTTTTGGGATCTCTCTTATAGATATCTTACAAGAAATTGATGGATGAACAACTTTATTCTATTTGGAATTGTTAAATATATACTTATATATAAAGTAAAAATTAATTTAAATTATCGAATTTCTGAAGGGTCTCTTGGAGTAGTTCTTGGAATTAGAAAATATTAAATTAATTTTTACAATTTTCTTGGTAGCATAGTGTGATTAATTAGATGATTTTGATTAACCACGTGTATTGAGTGGAAGCAGGTGTTTCTATAAATAGTATGAAAGAGATGAAAATATATGGCAACAAATTGCATTTGGAAGAGTAGGATCCGCTTCCTATGTGTTTGTTTGTTAGCATTTTACACTATCACTCCTTTTTCCTTCTTCCTTCTTCTTCTCTTTTTTTTTTTTTTGAGTATTCAATTCCATTTTCTCATTCCTCCTTCTTTCGATTCTCCTTCATCGAATAATACAGTTCTTTTGCCCATAACCAAACTTTATGCAACCTGTCAATGGACATTTACAGAACAATTTCTTTTTTTTTGTGGATTTTTTCTTGAAAAGAGGATCGCAAGAAGGATCTTCTCTTTAAAGGTAAAACTATCCTGTGATGGATGTTGCTTTATTTTATCTTTTCATCCCTAACCTTCGATTGCTGTTATCGATGGATGTTTGGATTTTTTTATTGCTGTGATTAACAATGGGGAATGCCTTACCCGAGTTTTGTTGGCTGGGATATTAGGTTTGAATCAAAGTACCGAATTAAGAAGATTCACAACCACTTTTCCCTGAATTTTTCTTGCTCATCAGAACCAACCAGGTTCCACTCTCAATTTTTGTTGTTTTATGAAAGAATGTTACTAGTCTAAATTCAGAAGAATGTGATTTACATGATAACAATAAAATAGTGATTATTAAATAAAGAGAAAAAAAATAACTTGTATATTGATAGTATAAAGAAATGTTTGCTGTTTCTTATGTTTATTAATTTTTATAATAGTTATCTTAAGAGTTATTATATCTCTTATAATTAATGTTTAATTGGTTAATTGTAATTCTTTCTACACTCACTGTATATAAACATAATTTTATTAAAAATTAATGATTGAGTTAAAATTATTTTTAAATTTTGATTCTTAGTTTTATGTACCAGGCTAATCTTAATACATAATCTAATAAGAATGCTTCTTCATGATATTAGTATAATATTAGTATAATATTAGCTAATAAGATTATGTCATAATATAATAGTATGTTTAGTATAATAAGAGCATGTTTGGACAAGCTTCATCGTAACTATTTATAAAAAATATAAGAAAATTTGAAATGAATATATTATATCAAAATTATAATTAATATAAACAATAACGATTTTATAAATATTATTTTTATATAATTTTAATTTCAATTTATATATAAATAAATTTTAGCTTATAAATTTTTTTTTCTCTATTGACCAATCTAATATGGCATGTAAGTTGTATAACTTTTACCTTCATTCCAAACTTATACCATCATTCCAAGACGCGCTGTTGTTTAATTATAAATGAAAGTTGTCTGATTAGAACTACGAACAACAACAGTGTGTCTAATTAGAACTACGAACAACAGTGTGCCTTAATTTTTCTATATATTAAAGTTGACTTATACACAAATTGAAAACAAAAAAATCAGAAAAAGAATATAAAAGGACTTTTATAGATTATGCATAAATTGATTTTAGTTTATAAAACAGTTAATTTAGTTTTGTTTTCATCTTTCTTTCCTAGAAAGAATTCATGAAATTTCTTCAAATATACTGTTATAATACTAGCAAGTATGTATAATGGAATACATAAGAATTTAGTCGTACTATATCAAATTGAACCCGTGTGCTTGGTTTGATGCAGATGTTTAATAGACGGTATATTCATATGGCTTCTTATTCATTAATGAGAGCGGACAACGTTGCTTGTATTAATATGAATGCTTCGACATTTTTGTACTGGCAGCGAACATACTAGGCTAGGAAGAGAGCACCCGAGTTATAACTCCATTGAGTAACGGTACATTGATCGGGTACGTAGGATTCTATGTTGGTGTAAGTTGGGTTGATGTCATGGTGTGCATCTGATTTAAATATTCATTGTCAACGGAGCTGCTTATGATGTGAAATGCTTTGCTACTTATTATTGTTATAAGTTGTTCTAATTTACTTTGGATGCATTCAACCCTGCATTTGCAGAGAGAGATGGTTGCCTTCGGAAAAAAGTTGAAAGAAAGACAAATTCAAGAATGGCAAGGGTATGTTTTTGCTCGTGTTGTCTGCCTATGGTTTCATTTTTACGCATGGTCATGATGTTGACTTTTAATTTAGATATTACATAAACTACAAATTAATGAAGAAACGAGTTAAGCAGTACGCTCAACAAATACAACTTGAAACACTAGATCGCCGCCATGTACTTAAGGATTTCTCGAGAATGCTGGATAATCAGGTCCGTTCCCATCGTTGACTGTATGATTTTTATTTTAGTCAGTGACCTTTTAACATTACGAAATTTGAGTCTTTTACTCAATTTAGATTCTGGTTTTGGATATGGGTAAAGGGATCGTATCAGTCTGTTGTGTTGTAGTGTGTTTCACTCACTTCCTTTGTCAATTCAGATTGAAAAGACTGTCCTTTTCCTGTTGGAACAACAAGGGCTTTTAGCAAGTAGGATAGCAAAGCTCGGAGAGGAACATGAAGTTATTCAGCAGGAGCCTCGTTTAAACAGAATAGCTGAACTACGAGAAGCTTATAGAGCAGTGGGACAAGAGCTATTGAAGCTTCTCTTCTTTGTGGAAGTCAATGCTGTTGGTTTGCGTAAGATATTGAAGAAGTTTGAGAAACGCTTAGGCTACAAATTTACTGATTACTATGTTAAAACTCGGGCAAATCATCCTTACTCCCAGCTTCAACAAGTGTTCAAGCATGTGGTAATATGTTAAGTTCAAACACAAATTTGCGTTTGGACCTCTGCTGAATAAAATGCATCGCTAAAACAAACTAAAACTTTTTTTTTCTTCCTACAAATGAACATTGACTGACAGATCCGAACTTGCAGGGAGTTGGAGCTGTTGTTGGAGCTTTATCCCGCAACCTTCATGAACTTCAGAAGAATGAGGAAAGTCAAGGGAGCTTCTTATCAATTTATGATCAGCCTACTCTTCCCCTTCAGGTTTTTTCTACACTGACTTTGTTTCATCATCTGATGTTAAGTTTCATGATTTCCGTCAATGTTTTCAGGAAAGTTTTAGTAGCTGCCTTGGAAGTAACACAAGTTTGGTGATTTTCCATCTTAATTACTTGGTCTTACTTATTTTCAGGATCCTGTTATTGATTCAATAAGAGCAGCGGTTGATAGGTTAAGTAATTCAACCAACTTCCTTAACTTTTTGGGGAAGCATGCACTTATTGTGGATGAGGAGCTAACAATACCTGTTGATGAACATGTTGATGATCAAAAATATCATTTTATGTCTCTTTTCCTAAACTTGGCAAACACATTTTTATATATGGTCAATACATATATTATAGTCCCTACTGCAGATGATTACTCTATGAGCCTTGGAGCAGCACCAACGGTTTGTGGTATTGTGATCGGGGCAATGGCAGTTGCACAGGTGTTTTCCTCAGTGTACTTTAGTGCGTGGTCAAATAAATCATACTTCAGACCTCTAGTATTCAGTAGCATAGTTCTTTTTCTCGGCAATGCCATGTATGCCATGGCATATGATCTTAATTCGATATGGGTTCTCTTATTTGGTCGTCTTTTATGTGGGTAGGTAATTTTGTATCTTTTACTTGCTTTCATTACTTGATGACCATAAATTTTGACTTTGCAGCATCATTTTATTTTGGGGAAGTATTATAACACTGTTTTGGGTCTAGTATCATAACCATTGTTGGTATCCAGAAGGAGACTAATGTAATTTGCATTTTACATTCTTAGTATAAAAACATATTTAGCATCTTGTATAAATATTGCCTACCATCATGAATGATTGGTGCCATTTTACGTTTCCCTTAATACTGAAGCTGTGGATATGTGAAGATACTAGTCAGATTAAGACTGAGATCCATTCATAAACGTCTGATTTTAATTGCAGATTTGGTTCTGCCAGAGCTGTTAATCGACGTTATATTAGTGATTGTGTACCTCTAAAAATCCGCATGCAAGCATCGGCAGGTTTTGTTAGTGCCAGTGCTCTAGGAATGGCCTGTGGTCCGGCGTTAGCCGGCTTACTACAGATCGACTTTCGGATTTTCAATATTACATTTAATCAAGACACCTTGCCAGGGTGGGTTATGACTGTTGCTTGGCTCCTATATCTAGCGTGGTTGTCGATCGCTTTCAAGGAACCTTCTCGTGGGATTGAAGAGAATCAAACACCACATCAATCCAATACTGGTACCAAACTCACATTACATCTTCCCTTTGCTGATTATTTATATTTTTCTACTGTGTCCTTACAAGACTGGTTGTCTGCATTAATCCTCTGATTTCATTTCTGGGTCCTACTATTTTTTATATTGACTGGATTGTTTGCCCTTTAAGTGATGACAGTCAATACTGAATATTTCATTAGTGACACTGGTATTTGTTTATACTTTTGACCACTGTCAAAATAAATCTAAAACAGTAAAATATCACATTCTTCCTCGTCAAAGGAAATGGAGATTGATGCATATATTGATTATTGATGCATCCAGTTTTTTAATATCTCTGTCTTTTGCTTCATACTTTACGAAGCACATGTATTGTCAGACCAGACCCTGTCTTCCTCAGAAGCTTTATAAAACTTTGTTGCTGTACTGCTACCCTGTGTAGTATTTTTTGAACCTTCCAAACACCACAATGACGTACTGAATAGATCAAATAAGGATATGAAAAAGAAATTAACAATAAAAACTGTAAAATCGTTGGAAAATATTTACCTGGAAGGCTATCTCTGGTGAATTGACAAATCTGCTGCCGAAATGTAATACTTCTGGCACTAAAGACTAACGAGCCGTCTCTAAAAATTAGAGTGTGTCTCTGTGTTCCGAGAGAATTTATAGAAAAACATCTAAAACCACATTTTCCTTACTTTATAATATCATAATTCAAGGGTAATCTATATGTTTGTTCATTCTTTTAAACTAAAACAATTGAAAATGACAGTTCTTTTTCTTGTACTAATAGAAAACAGTGCACTTGAAAAAGGCTTAAGACATCCATTGCTCACCAGTTCAGAAAATAAGGTAGATGAAAATGCTGACCAGGATAATGATGATAGTGAAGAAGCTCCAAAAGAATCTCGTCAGCCAGCCAATTCAATTGGAGCAGCGTATAGACTCCTTACACCTTGTGTAAAGGTTTGAGAACAATTCTAAATGTTACAGTTTCAACTCAAAATGTTGGATTTCCATCATAGATTATGAGAATTATGCGTGTTAATCTCTGTTAAATTTAACTTTTCACATTCAGCTTATTGTTGTTTTAGATTATTTAGAAGTGTGAAATCTTTGGTGTACAGTTTGTTTGATATCACAATTCACAAAGTTCCAAGTGAAAACCAAATAAAGGTTTTTCAGCTGACCAACGTTATGTAACATCTCAGGTTCAGTTATTGATATATTTCATGCTAAAGTATGCAATGGAGATTTTACTATCAGAATCTAGTGTCGTCACGACATACTACTTCAATTGGACAACAAGCACGGTTTCCGTTTTTCTTGCTTGCCTTGGCTTGACTGTTCTTCCTGTCAACATCGTTGTTGGAAGTTATATCAGCAATATGTTCGAGGACAGGTAACGTGTAGAAAACCTATGCAGAAAGAGATGCATGACAAATTGATAACACATTTTGGATTTTAATACTTGAGAAAATGATAAAAGCAATTATAGAGATCCAATCCAAGAGATAAATATTTTCACTTATCCACTAACATTAAAATTGTTGATACTATCCATCTACACACTAAGAGATCCTCTTTCTATTTGATCGTTTTGTAGGCAAATTCTGTTGGCATCAGAAATTATGGTTTTCTTAGGCATACTCTTCAGCTTCAATGTAATTGTTCCATACTCTGAGCCACAGTATGTCTGTTCGGGGCTGCTTATGTTTGTTTCTGCTGAAGTACTTGAAGGTAAGATCTTAGACTAAATATTGAGAGAGAAAAATATATTTAGATTTTAAAAAAGGAAAGAGCAAAAAGCATGTCAACATGGAACATGATGAAAACATATTGGGGTCATTGATCGTTACGATGTTTGACAATGATTTATGCTTTACAGGCGTCAACTTGTCACTTCTTTCACGAGTTATGTCATCAAGGCTTTCTCGTGGAACCTACAATGGAGGGCTTTTGTCGACAGAGGCCGGGACACTTGCACGAGTGATTGCAGATGCGACCATTACTCTTGCTGGCTATGTGGGTGTGAGTAGGCTCCTCAACATCACCCTCATTCCTTCCTTCTTCATTTGCGTAGTTTCCATATTTGCAACTTGCTACACCTACAATTCTTTATATTGATTACGCCTCTTGTATGTTTTAAGAAACTTCCTCACCAACTTCTTTTCTCCCTTCCAATTTTGATCTATCAACTTCTTCAAGCTCCATGAGGTAGTGAAACAGTAGTTAGGCTGTCCAATGTAAATTCTTCAGTTCCATGGATTCCTCATGTATCTACAATGGTCATTATTATTCACAATACATACAATATAAGACGCATGCCATTTTTATTACTATTTTTATACTCTGCACTTTACATTATTTTTCTCCCTCAGATATTACTTTTTTAAATTTTTTCTTTTTTAATTTCATTTACTTATATTCTGAAATTAAGTTCTTTAGTGTGTTCATTTAAAAAAATCAAGTTTTTCTTCGTGTGTTTTACAAAAGTGAAATGTGTTTGAATACAAAGAAAGAATACAAGCAATAAAAAATCATATCAGCAAACCTAAAAAAACTGATACCTAATAGAAAATCATAACAAAAAATCTAACAAAAAAATCTGAAAGAATATATCAAGATATCTCTAACAATTTCTAAATCTAAGTTATTTATAGATTAAATCATTTTTGTGAGTACTAATGGTGTTAACTATGTGTCACATGTCAACAAGTGATTTTTTTGACTTTTTAAAATTTGTTTAAAATTTATTTTAAATTTTAAAATTTTTTTATGATTTAAAAAATAATTGTCACATATCAATCTGACGTTGTGTCACGTGATTGAAACAATGTGATGTGGCAGTGGTAGTGTTAGGTGACACTATTGCATGTGAAAAATCTCGATATAATCCTTGTATGTGTTATTTTGTCTCAATTTGGTGCCAATTTTTTTAAAACTGAATCAATTTCATCCCTATATCAAATTTAAATTTTGTATAAATTTTACAATGGTATTTTTATTATAATTTATATTTTTAACAAATCTAAGTTTATTTAAATGTATATTTTGCATTGAATTTTATTTAAATTTTATTTTAAATATTTATATATCTATAATTTATAGATAAATGTTAGAGTTACTTTAAAAATAAAAACTTTATAAATTCAAATATAAAATTTTAAAATAATTTTATAACAATTTAAAATAAATAAATTTATTTAAAATTTTACAATTTATAAAGTTGTTATTTTAAAACCAACTCTAACCTTTGTCTATAAATTATTGATATATAAATATTTAAAACAATATTTAAATAAATTTCAATGTAAAATAAAAACTTAATCTTGTTAGAATTATCATTGTGACATTTATACAAAGGTAGAATTTTATCTCAATTTAAATAGGGACTAAAATTGATTCAGTTTTAAAAAGATTTGCACCAAATTGAAACAAAAGAACAAATACCACTGACATTGTCACATTATATTGTCTCTGCTATGTAGCGCAACGTCGGGTTGACACGTGACAATTATTTTTTTTAAAGGAAATTATAAAGAAAAATAAAAAAAAAAATCATGTGCTAACACGTGACACATAATTAACACATTAGTGTACTACTAACGAAAATGATCTAATTACAACGACTTTTTTAAAATAGGGATCAACTGAGTCAAATAAAGAAAATTGCTACATACTTAAGATTTCGTTATGGAGACCTTTGGAATGATTTAACCTTATTTATATTTGAAATTTTTTTTTTGTGTTTTTTCTCTTAAACTTCGTCTACGAATTTTAAAAAAAATGGAAATTTGGTCATTCTAAACTGTGTAAACGATAAAAATTATCACTAAATATTAAGTTTGAATATGACTAAAAATTAAATTCATATATTTTTAAATTTTGGCGGATTAATGTATGAATTCAGAAATATATAGACCAAAACCAATTTAAAATATATGAACAGATGCAAACATCCTTTCTTTTATATTTTTCTTATCTGTATCAATTGTATATATAATTTTAAATGATTTTTCTCTATATAGACATACATAACATGAAATATTTGTCAGTAATTCTATGAGGATTTTGTTTGTAGCTTGTCATGTAATTATACGTGTAGGAACAATATGTAACTTTTGTTCTATTTTTGTATAAAGAGGTGAATAATCAATTCAATTGAGTAATAGTTGATCAGTAGAAGTGTTATACATTGAGTCGAGTTGACTCACTATTAAACTAATTTAATTTGGATTACTTTTTAATGAGTTAAATGTGTTGTAATTTTATACGACTTAATATTCATTAAAAGATAAAGTATGTGAGATTGATTCAATTAAATATATTTTATTTTTCAATGTTTATATATTTATTATAACAAACAATAACATTATAAAAAGTTATTAACTTTAGTCTCCATTTTACATAAGTATAGTGTTAATACTTTCACAAAACACCATAATTAGGAAGTGAAATTATAAATAATATTATAAAGAAAAAAATATTAATTATATAATTGAATAACAAATAAATTAAACATTCAAATTTGAATCTTCTCAAATGAGATTCTAATCATACAAATAAAATAAAATATCAACTTTTAGTCTCTATTTTACTATAGTGTTAATACTTTCACAAAACACTAAATATAATTAGGAAGTGAAATTATAAATAATATTATAAAGAAAAAAATATTAATTATATAATTGAATAAAAAAATAAATTAAACATTTAAATTATTTGAAGCCTCTCGAATGAGATTCTAATTATAAAAATAAAATAAATTATTAATTTAAAAAAAAATAATAAATAATCATAATAAAAAAATTATTAGAAAGGTCTTATTAAGTTAAGAATAACTAATATACATTAGATTTTACAGAAATATATAGATAAGTATGATATTAAATAAAATTTAACTTAATAACCATTAATACAACTTTATTTTATTTAAAGGACAAAAATGTCCATAAATATTGTACAAGTGTGTTTAATATTTTATTTAATGTTCACAAATAAAAGTTAAAAATCAATTAAATAATAAAATAACTATATTTTAATGTTGCTAAAAATTAAATATAAGAAATTTTAAATTAACAAAAAAATCAACAAAAAAATAGTGTTAAACATATAAAAATTTTACCAAAAAAATTAATAATTAAAGTATCAATTTGAGATTTCATTGAATTGTTTTTTTTGCTTTTTAGTAGAAATCTTACAAATTTCAAAGTCCTTATTTTGTATCAGAAAGTTATTGTCTAACAATTTAAAGGATACTTTTGTCTTTATAAAATTTGTTATGTGCATTTATACTATTTTAATTACTGTATTTAATTATTTCAGCTTTTAATGTAAAAATAGTAGTATCAAAGCACATTAATTATTTCTTAACCAGTGCTCTAAGGCCTTTAGGACAAGAGTCTGGATTCTCTGTTGAGTTTTTCTGTGTTATCCTCTGCTGAGTATTAAAAACACATTGTTCTGATACTTCAAAAATAATTTTAATATATTTTAAAATTAATGACTATAATGTATTTTGAAGATACAATAAAGGAACTAACAAAGAAAAATCATAAAAAAAATCCAAACTTCTTAGGATACTGTTTAACATTATTCTTATTAAAAAATACACAAAGAGTTGATGTAATAAATTATAAGTCAACTTACTCATACTCATTTAATCAAATTTAATTGATCTTATATACAAAAATTTATATATATATATATATATATATATATATATATATATATATATATATATATATATATATATATATATTTAACTCAATTTATCTCAAATTCATAGTATGTGGGATTGACTCTGAGTTTAAAACCATTTTAAAACTTTATTTATCCTTACATATGCATAAAACCGAATTCAATGGCTAAAGAAGTTTACAAACAACGAAGAGCTGAATAAAGAAGCTCCTTTAGAAGGTATTACTTTATTGAGGCAGAAATCAAACACTGAAAAAGTTATGTCCATATCCAATCCAAGAAAGGACATGGGGAAGCGTGTTGAGTTACAAAATAATTACTTAGATTAAATAAAGAATACCCAACACAATAACAAAAGCTGGAATAGCTCAGTTGGTTAGAGCGTGTGGCTGTTAACCACAAGGTCGGAGGTTCAAGCCCTCCTTCTAGCGTTTTTTAATTTTTTTTTAATTCTTTTTAAATTTTTTTTTAATTTTCTTTAAATTCTTTTTAATTTTTTTTGAATTTTTTTTAAATTCTTTTAAATTTTCTTTAAATTCTTTTTTATTTTGTTTATTTTTTTAAAATTTTTAAATTTTTTTTTATTTTTTAAAATTTTTTAAAATTCTTTTAAAATTATTTATTTATTTTTTAAATATTTAATTTTTTTAAATTTTTTTAATATTTTATTTGTTTTTTAAATTTTTTTAAACTTTTTTTAAAATTTTTTTTCTTTTTTTTCATTCTCTTTTTTCAATTTTATTTTATTTTATTAAACTAAAACTACGTAATATTTCAATTTTTTTTTTATTCTATTAAACTAAAACACTGGGTTGGGAAATTTGAATCTACAACATGTGAGTATTTTCCTGGAGAGCAGCTCGTGAACTCCGTTTTCTTAAGTCAATTATGGGATGAAATCTGATTATGTGGGATCCACTCACTCTTTCAACTTGCATAGATGAATATAGTATTTTATTTTTCCACCTGTCTTTTCTTCTGTATTCCTCTGTGTTCAAAATAAAGTCCCTGTTTGCTAATTTATACTACTAACACTGCACCAATGCAATTTTTTATCAAATATCACGCTTAACAGTTCAATCAAATAGCACTTTATATAATATTTCCTAAAAATATATTTTCCTTCATAATTTGTTTTTATTCTGCCTCATTGTCCAGTAGTGTATCTTAAGCGAAGAGTGGCACATGATAACCAAAATTTTATTTGCAACCCCCAACCCAACACTGAACAAGTTCACGGGACCATGAATGAAGAACCCGTGATCAAAACACTCTCGCTCACAGTCACAGCAGACAAAAGAATAGCAGCAACAAAGCAACTTAGCCACACGACAAAACTTCTTCCATGATGACAACGACCCTTTTGGATTCTTCCTCACTCTTTCCAACCAAACGCATCCCGTGACTTCAACAAACTTAAACAAATCCAACAATTCAAATTATAATCTAAGACCTTTTCCTGTTACATATCCGCCATTCAACTCTCCACTCAGCTCTTCCAGAAACTCAAATCATGGAACCCAACTTATTATGTTCTTCACAAAATTTTATCAAAATTAACAATTTTGAATATCATTGTAAATCAGATGTGTCAGTTTTATGCGTAGCCATCCATCATGTGCCTACAGTATGAAACGTCGCATTCTTGAGGTACATTATTGTTGTGCAGTGTCTTAGGAAAATGAAATACGACACACTTGTATTAAATCATCCAATTATCCAAATTATGGGATTCTCAAGAGAAAGGCAACAACTATATCTAATGAAGAAATGAGAATATTGGAATAATTTTCTTTAGAGGAGAACGAAAAGTCCACTTCATATCTATGAATCAAACTTTTTCTGTGGCTGTATTTCCGATTATATACTTGTATACTTCGTAGAAACCAAATAAAACAAAAACAGTTCATACGATAAAAGAAAATAACACTACAACGTTTGATCATCGTGTTTATCGGTCTCTATTATGTTTTGGATCTCGACACCCTCCGAATCAAAACCAAGAAGCAAAGCAAACGATACACCACAAAGAAGCTGATCAAGATGTACACGTTGGTCCACCTTTCACTCTCCTTAATCCCTCTCTTCTGTAGCACGTCAGCGCCGGTGATCATGCACTCTTCATTCTCTTGGTACCATATCAAACACTTTGTCAGCAAGCACGAGTACTCGTTGATGAGAAGAGCGTCAAGAGCATATTTGTACATGGACAAGAAGTGCATGAAGAGCCAGTACTTGGGCAAGCTATCCTTGGAGATAAAGTAACCGGAGAACAGAAAAAACGCCGCCAGAAGCACCGTCAAGAGGGAAGTTCCGGAGATATAGTTGGGTGCAAGAGAGCTCAAAAAGAGTACGAAGGAGTTTGCCATGAGAACTATGACCCAAATGACGAGGACAAAGTAAGCAAAAGAAAACCATGAAGCACAGAGGCCAACTAAGAAGTAAACCGGGATAGAATACATAACAGCAACAACGAACAAGTAGGGCAAGAAAACAAGCGTATTTGCAATGAGATGAGAAGAGAGCCTATAAACCCCACTGGAAGTTTCTCTTAATATGATAGGCCTCTCGTTGATGAAGATGGGAAGGGTTTCGGTGGTGGAAGATAAGAGAAAGGTGAGAGTGAAAGCAAACAGACCAAACCTTTTCTCGATCCCTTCTTTACCAAAACCTATGTTGATATAAATAGTTCCCAACACAAGCCCCACCAGAAGCGCTTCAGCAGTGTTGGTCAGAAGAAGTTGCCTTGTTCGGTAAATAATCTTCCAAAATCTGACGTAAAGAGTGAAAATCTCGTGCACCCTAGAGCTTTTATACATGATGCTCTCTCCACTGTTCCCTGTTCGTCCACCACCAGGAACCAAATTTACTGAACTTGAACTTGAACTTGAACTTTCAGGCGACTCCGGAAGACTGGGTGGAGTGAGAGGTTTAATCTCATTCAAAATCTCCATGGCATATTCCAAGGCATTGAGTTGGTGAGGGACGGTGTAGCCATTGGAGTGCAAGAAGGCTTGCAAGGTGGCAACGGTTCCATGATGAACTACGGTTCCCTTGGAAAGCAGCAATATCCTGTCAATGCAGGAGAGGATCTTGAAGCTGGGTTGGTGGATGGAGAGGATGATGGTTCTGTTGCGAGAGAGGCAAGTTTGTTTGAGAATCTGCATGACTTTGAAGGCGGAAGTGCTGTCAAGCCCCGAGGTGGGTTCGTCGAGGAGTAGCACGGCGGGATCGTGGAGGAGGCTGAGACCGATGGAGACCCTTCTGCGTTCGCCGCCGGAGAGGCCGTGGGCGAGGCGCGTGTGGGCGAGATGGGAGAGGCGCAGTTGGGAAAGGAGTTGGGAGACGAGGGCGCGGAGGTCGGGGGCGGAGGGTTTGAGGAGGGTGGCGGCAAAGAGGAAGGTTTCGGAGACGGTGAGGAGAGGGAGGGAGTGGTCGTGTTGGGGGACGTAGGAGGAGAGCTTGCGAAAGGAGGAGGGGAGGAGAGGGGAAGAGTTGAGGGAGAGGGTGCCGTGGGAGGGGAGGGTGCGGGCGGCGAGGATGTCCAGGAGGGTGGACTTGCCGGCTCCGCTAGGGCCCACCACGGCGAGGATTTGGGAAGGGTGGGCGGTGAGGGAGACATCCTTGAGGATGTAGGCTGGAGGGGTGGTGGTGCAATGGTTGAAGAAGAGAGGCAGTCTGGTGGAGGAGGATTTGGTGTAGCATATCGAGGTGGCGGTTAGTGTGTAGGTTTTGGATGGTGGTGGCGGTGGCGGTGACGATTGGTGTTCCATGGAGGCGAGTGAGAGTGAGGATGGGTGGTGAGAAGTATGAAGGATGGGTTAATTTCCATTCCAGTGTTGTGTTGAAGAGTATAAGGATAATATAGAATGTGACAAAAGGGAAAAATAATTAAAAAAGTGTTGTGGTTAAGTGCATTGGCCTTTGGTGTTTGGATTATATTTTATTCTACTCAAAACAATTAGTAATGAAATAAATAGGTTGAATATCTATATTAACTAATGAGAACTCTCATATATTTTTACTCTCTTTTTGTAAGCTTTGGATTCACTTTTTTTATAAGATAAAATAACTAATGTAACTAAATATGTGGAATTAAGGTTAATTTAATTCTTGCAGTGACATCTATTATTAGTAGATTGATTTATTCTTGTTACACTAATGTTATTATTATTTATTTCATTGCTGCTTGTTTAATGCAATCAAGTCCATGTTAAGATAATTGCATTGGAAACACGCAAAACTTTCGTATAAAAGATCTTAATCTATTGTTTGCAATAAAAATATTATGTTTGCATTTATGAGTATCCATGATCACAAAGAAAAAGTTGTGATTTTATTTTAATTTCTGATTTAAATTAAAAATAAATAATCAAATCTAAAGAATTGAATATGTCATGCTCGATAATACAACTTTCAAGTTTGTGTCATGATGTGGGGAAAATTTATTTCTTTCTTGAAAAACAGTATATAAACTTTATTATTTACCCGGTCTACTTCCATACTTGTTTATTGAATGTTTTATTCTTAGTTCAAAATAACATTACATAGAGAATGATTTTTCTTTTTCTGAAAAAAAAATGTCGGGAGAGAATAACGTCCTATATTAAGACAGAATATCAAGGAAAAAAGTGATAATAGAAAACATACATACATATAATACTATAATGTTCTACTTATTTAGTTTTAACAATAATGGGAGTTGAAATTAAAAGCACACAAAAAATAAAGTATCTGACAATCTTTCATTGCGACAAATTTTGTGTTTGAATGATTTTTCTCCGTAAATTAATTATTTGGATTCTCAAATTGTTTGGTAAAAACATTTGTCATAATTTATTTACGAAAAACATATGAATCTATGCATTACCTGGCTGTGCTTTAACACTCTCATTTATATTATTACGAGGCTTTTCTGAGAGGTGTATGTGCGGCTTAAGGAAAATCATGTGGCAAAGCTATAACTCAACTAGATATAGGAATTAGGAATACATATTTGGCCTCAGACATATTCGTTCACAGTTCAAATTTTTAACCAAATAGCAATAAGTCGAGGATTATAGTTATGTCGTCTTTAAATTGAAAGTTTTGATAAAAGGTTAAAAGAGAACAAAATATTTCCTTAAAAATAAAGTGCTATTGTTTTATGCATGTAATATGAACTTTTTTGATCCTCCATCAAATACAAAGAAGCGAAAATGCATGTTTTAAGTTTGATCAAATAATTTACTTACCACAACTTTAAAACAAATTCTTGAAATGTCATTTGAGTTATGATCCTATCAAGATGTAGTCTTTTTATTTAAAGAAAATATCACATATCACATTTACAGACTGATCTTAGTGTTAACACAGAGGTTTTGGCTCCCCAATTTTTGTTTATTTTTATATAAATTTATATATTTTTTAAAAATTTTAATATGTTTTTAATATCCCAAAATTTATTATCTATATAAAAATTTTGGCACTTTTAAAATATTTATTAAAGGTGTATTATTAGTAACTTCAATTCAATTTATACAAGGAACTTCAAACCAAAATATTGAAATATTAAATTTTTTTATATGATATATTTATATAAATGTGAAAAGTCTCTATAGTGTTTAACTTTTAGCATTTTACCCATCATAAAATTTATACTCATACTTATTCTTAACAAGATATTAATAAAATAGAGTTTGTGACAAGTCACATTTGATGAAATTAAGGTGATGAACCCCACTTATTTTTCTGTTTATTTGGTTTTTCGTATGTAGTGGGTTTTTCACGACAGAAAATTAATATTTTATTGTACTTTGGGAAGTTGTACATATTTTTACAATTCATAATCAACTATCTCGTCCGTGACAATGCATGCATACATTGCATATGAGTGTTTCATTTGGAAAAAGGTTCTTTAATTTCTGAATGGAAGAGTTCTCAAACATTTATTTTTTGTTAGTTCAAGGTTAAAAAAATATGCAATCAAATTAATTAAGGTGGTTGGGTTTTTATTTGTATATTTAAAAAATATGCATTCAAAATTAGCACAAAAATCTCTACACGTTTATTACAAAATAATAAAAAATATCTCAGTATGAATGAATGCCAGACTTTGAAGACAAAAGACTCAACCTAAAAAGAATTCTATTCCTATAGTATGAGAAAATCGATTTATGATTTTTAATAACAATGTAAATTTAGAATATCTAACATAAATCACCTTTAGATGTTATTAAACCAGTCTAATAAAAACAATGCACTAAAAGAGTAAAAGTAGTTAAAGTGTGAAGAGATTAAAGAGGTTACTTTTCTTTGGTTGTAGACTAAAAAGTGTAAGGAATGGATAATTGAAAAATAGTATTAAGTCTGATTTAAGGTAAGAGAATATATACTATCTTTGGTCAGTTGTTAACAAAATTTATTAGTGAGTTAGCAAATTATATATATATATATATATATATATATATATATATATATATATATATATATAT